>ENA-ORXI01001422-ORXI01001422.1-sediment-metagenome-genome-assembly--contig:-NODE-1422-length-18509-cov-5.101237_pt1 | contig 18509 bp, 31 predicted proteins | sample MGYA00237861_ERZ511468 | MGnify/ENA primary metagenome ERZ511468 (study PRJEB26299, sample SAMN06266213) | sediment metagenome | isolation source: Hudson Canyon methane seep mesocosm | place...
AATGAACTCACTCTAATTGATGAGGATAACAGTGTGCTAATCACTCAAAATATCTATAAATAAAATATTTCTATAGAATTGGTGTTAGGCACTTTTAAAATAATCTCTCTTTAACTTTTGATATCGTAATCAATAAAATCTTTTACACTATACGTTTTATATACTGATAAACGCTTGTAGATAAGCTCTATTTCTTCACTTGTTGTGGCTTTTTCATACTCTTTTTCAATCTCAAGTATTTTTTCTAACGTTGCTTTGATTTCTTGAACTTCTTGGGTACTCATATAGTCATTATATTTTCCATGACCTACATAAAAAGCTACTTTTCGCAAGGCATCTAGGATTTGTTCTATCTCTTCTTCTATTTTCATTGTTTCTCCATTTATACAAGACGAAGTGTAACTAAAAAGATTTTGAATTATTCTTTCATAGAAAGTAAAATTTAAACAATTATTGAAGTTTTCTACAATTTCAACAATCTAATTTTTTTAAAACCATTAAGACACTTCTCTTGTATAAAATAACATAACAAAAAAAAGGAGATATTATGAAACGTACATTAATTGTAACAGTAACAGCAATCAGTTTATTTTCAAGTTCATTATTTGCATTTGGGAGTACGGGTAGAATCACTCAAGATCAGAGTAAACAAATTATGCATCAGCAAATAATGAAGAAAAAAAGTGTTCATAGTGTAAGTCAGCATTTTATCAATCTGGTTTATCAATTAAATCTATCTAAGGAGCAATCAGATAAGATTTATAAAATAATCACTACTGAAAAACCAGAAAAAGCCCTACTATTTGATACTTTTTCTGAATCAAACTTTGACAAAGAAAAATTCCTTAGCCAAATGGATAAACAGAGTGAATTTACTTTAAAATCAAAAGCGGATAAGATTGAAAAAATCTATAGCATATTAACCAGTAATCAAAAGAAACAACTTAGAGTTTTAATGGATTTAAAAGAAAGAAAATCACACTAAATTATAAAATATAAAAAGTTTAAAGAATAACTCTTGGACTTTTTGTATTTAAAAGAAATATCATAGAAATAAATGCGATAGGCTACTTTAATGCAAACTATAAAATTTATACAATTTTATTATACTTTAAAAGGTTAAAAGAGCATATATTATTTTATTTATGCTTTTTAATGTGTCTATATTATGTGTTATTAACTACTTTTTTTATACAATCACACAAAAGTAAATCAAGGAATAATAGATGAATTTAATGGTATTTGGAGCACCTGGTGCTGGTAAAGGTACACAAGCGAAGTTTTTAATTGAAAAGTATGATATCCCTCAAATCTCTACAGGTGATATTTTAAGAGCGGCAATTGCTGATAAAACTGATATGGGTATGGAAGCTAAGAACTTTATGGATGAAGGGAAACTCGTACCTGATTCAACTATCATTGGTATTATCAAAGACAGATTGGCCGAAGATGACTGTAAAAAAGGTTTTATTCTTGATGGTTTTCCAAGAACTTTGGGACAAGCTGAAGCTTTAAAAGACTTAATGGCTAAGATGGAAATCTCTTTAGATAAAGTAATCTCTTTAAATGTTCCAGATGAATTAATCGTAGGAAGAATTATAGGTCGAAGAGTTTGTTCTTCTTGTGGGGCATCATTCCACGTAGAGTTTAATCCTTCTAAAAAAGAAGATGTATGTGATTACTGTAGCTCAGAACTAATCATCAGAAAAGATGATAACGCAGAGACTGTAAAAAGCAGACTGGGTGCATACCATGAGCAAACAGCACCACTTATTGATTTCTATTCTAAAATGAATGTTATGCTAAAACTTGATGGAACAAAAGAAGTTCACGAAGTTACAGCAGATATGTTTGCTTCACTTAATGCATAATCTTTAGAAAAAATTCACTTAGGAGTTGAACCAGAATTTCAACTCCTAAATCCCCACTTTATTCACTCTTACTTAACCAAAGAACAATCTCGTCTTTACCTTTTTTTGAGAGCTCATAGACACCTGTAGATACTCTATCAAACCAACCATAAAAGTTTTTATACATAATGTCCCTTGCTTTTGGAAGATCTAGTTCTTTTGCTAGAATTGATGCTTTTACGGGTTTGTTTTTCTCTAAGTACAGCGCTATTTTTAAGGCTTTTTGTCTGTATGAAGTTAGAACTCCTTTTTTACTTGCCATTCCACCAAGGTTTGGATCACCAATTCTACTTTGGAACTCACCTAAGAGTTTCTCTTTTTTTTGTTTTACTTTTCGAGGTTTGTATTCACTTGGATCTAATAATACTTCGACTTTATTTGATTTGCTATTTATCAAGATTAGACCAAAACCTAACATCTTAAGAAGCCGAAGAGAGAGTTTTCTTTTCTTCTTAAAACTTTTAGAGTCATGTGGAATACCAATATAAATGAGAGAGCTAAGTGTTAACCTATCTACTCCTTGAAGTAACACGTCAAGATTGAGTGTGAGTTTAAGCTCAACTATAACAGTAGGTTCTTCATTCCGAACTGCGACAACGTCACAATCACAAATTTCACCTTTGACTTCGTAGCCTTGTGATTCTAAATATTGTTTTAGTGGGAGATATAAATCGGATTCTTTCATTTTGGTTCTTTGTTGAAAATTTATTCAGTATGATATATAAAAATTCCTTAATTAAAGAATCTCCATAAAAATAGCAATCATAACCACATCCCTGAGTTTGAATCTCCACCTTTCTTGGAGGTGTTGATTCTTTTCTTGATATTAAAAGTTCTGGAAACAGAATATATAATTATATAAAATTAGTAACACCATTTTTTAGTTAAAATCAAAAAATAAATCAACAAAAATGCATAAATGTGACAATTAAATTACAAAGTTTGGATAAAATAAATAAATTTAAAAATTAAAAGGAAAATCATGCTACCAAAAATACTTAGGATTTTATTCTTTCTCTCTTTATCATTGATAATAAGTGGGTGTTCAGTTACTACATTAGACATTGTACATAATAGTAAGACTAAAACAACAATAGTAAATATTGGAAACGAGAAAAAATATCAAATTGATAATTCAGAGCTAGTTGGGCTTAAAGATGGCGCGGAAACACCTTACTCAGGTGGGTATGAAATTGAAAGATATCTATCAGAAGGGGTTTGTAATAATATTTTATTTCAAAAACTGCCTCCTTTGCAAGGTAAATCGTATTACGGTAGTTTTGCAAAAGAAGATATATATAAACAGTTTAAAGGCTACAATTGTAGTACAGAGGTAGTTGATGGATTAGAGTTTCATGATTGTGAAAGTAGATATGCTGTCACTTATGAGGATTACCGTATAAAAGATGGTTTTCTTTCTGAAAAAAAATATCTTTACACAGATAGTAAAGAATGTTTTAATAATTTAAAACTTACAGCATTGAAAAAAATAAACTAAAATAAAAAAATATCAAATAACTAAATAGAACTAAAACTCTAAAGATAGGTAAACTATCTCTGGAGTTTTTTACTTATTACTACTATAAATCCTATTCTCTACAGCCCCTAAATCCTCTATCGTAACAGAGACCAGATCTTTATTTGAAAGCTTTTGTGTTCTTCCTGGTGTGCCCATATATATTAAATCACCGGGCATAAGAGTGAAATATTGGCTCAAGTAGCTTACTACTTTTGATGGTTTGTGAATCATATACTTTGTATTTTCTTGTTGTACTATTTTATCATTAAGTCTGGTTGTTAACAGCAGGTTATTATAATCAGCACCTATGGTAATCTTTGTACCAATAGGAGCAAACCCATCACTGGCTTTTGCTCTCATCCATTGCAAATCACTGCCTTGCCAGTTACGTTCAGTCAAGTCATTTCCCACTGTAACGCCAAAAATATATTTGTGTGCATCTTCTTGTTTGATGTTTTTTGCTTTTTTACCAATGATTAATACCAACTCACCCTCAAAATGTACATTGGTAGCATCGTGTGGCAAATGAATATCTTTACTGGATAAAATCAGTGCAGAAGGTGATTTAAAAAACATAGGTGGTGGTAACGTTGATTGTGATGCAATGTGACTCGCAAAATTCATTCCCACAGCAAATACATTTTGAGGTTGAGTAGGCAGTAGTATTTTTACAGAAGATAACGCTATGGGCTTGCCTTTATTTATTAGTTTATCAAAGATATTATTTTCTAAAGGCTGGATGGTGTTATCTAAAACTTTGCCATAAAAAATAGCATTGTTATGTTCAAAACGAGAAATCTGTATTAATTCTGTTTGAGCCATAAGTGAGGTTAACAAGCTAATACATAATATTAGTAATTTCATTAATAATCCTTTGTAATCAATAATACCAATTCATCACATGCTGAATATATAAAATATTACATCAATTTAGATTTTATAGTTATTATAAAAGTGATTTAGGTATAAGCTTTTATAGGAGAAAAGGCTTTAAATTGTGCTTCTGATGATACATTTAATAACTTAATTTAAGTACTTGAGGATTATAATGTCTCACTAATAAATAGTTATCTATAGAAATCTACATTAAGGAAAAAATTGAAAACAACACAGACGTATTGGAATCCCTTGGATATTAAAAATGCTGGAGTATGGGGAGACATTGAAGGTTCTAATGGAAATCTTCAACAAATAACCATTGCAGAGGATAAAGAAACGGGAGACTACACAAGATTAACAAAAATTAAAGCGGGATATTCTACTAAAGTTTATGGCGCAAAAAGTCATGACTATCCAGAAGAGATATTTGTGGTATCAGGTAGATTATACGATGAAGCCTTTGATATGTGGCTTGAAACAGGTTGCTATGCAAGTAGACCACCACATGAAGTCCATGGTCCATTTTCAGCAGATAAGGAAGATGTTATTATTCTTGAAATATCATATCCAAGTCAAGCAAATACCCTATAAATTATTTTAGTTCATTTAAAAAAAGATTGAGTGATTCTTTTGATTTTTCATTTGTGTTGGATGTATCTATTTTTTCAAAAATAGTTGCTGTTGTCTTTTGTACTTTTTTACTGCTTTTTGATAAACCCAATTTTTTTATAAATTTTTTTAGTTTCTTAAACATGATACATCCTTTCTTTTTCTTATAAGATAAGTATATCTGCCAATACTACTATAAAAATATCAAAATCACACCCTTCGTACGTCAACTACTTATTATTTACAGCCATTATGCTTTTTCCACATCTTTACGTCATGACCTTCAGGAATATTCAAACAAGGATTTTTTGAATATCCTCTTAAGTTATTGTATAAATCGATTTGAGTAGAACTTAAAATTTCTGGTGTTTTCAGATGTGTTGATAAATGAACCACTCTAAGTTTTGTTCTGATATTCTCAATTTTTGTAACAATTTGTTCTAAGTCATTTTGAGAAATAGTTTTATTTGCAAATTTGTCATTTAACTGTTTTTCCAAATGTATTAATTTTGTTCCTAAAACAATAGCTTCAGCTTTCATAATTTTATAGATAGTTTCTATTTTTGTTTGCTGCTGTAGTGTAAGATCAATTTTGTCTTTCATTTGAAGAATATGGGATGGTCCAGGATATCCATTTAACTCTGCAGCTTTTGCAAGTCCCCATCCAGCGCCCTTTTTTAGCTCATTTATATCATCCATTGACAGACTTTTAATTTTCCTATTTTCTTGACCTACATATTTAGACTTTTGATGGTTATCATTGGCATAAACTGCTGATATCATTAAAACTGATAGTCCTAATTTAAATATTATTTTCATAAGCTACTCCTAAATTTTATCTGTGAAATTGTATATCATTTATTGTGAAGAATTTGTGTACAAATATAGATGGAGGTGACTTATAGCAATTTAATATCTTTTTAAAACCTTATTTATATACTCTAATTAATATCACTAATATAAAATTAATTATCTTCAGGTAAACTTTTACTTGACTAATCAGTCAACTCATATTAAAAGGAATAAAGAATGAAGCAAATTAAAAAATTATCAGACAGTACTCATTACAGTGCAGTAGACTTAGGGAACTTATCAGAGCTAATGGATTACTCTTTAATTCATCCGGTGAACAAGCAAAAAATAGAAGGTAAAGTATTTTTAAAAGATGCTACAAAATCAACAGGCTCTGAGATTTCTTTTAATTCATTACCCGCTCAAACTGAGTTACCTTATTTTCATATTCATAACAAAAATGAAGAGACTTATATTATTTTAAAAGGATTTGGTTCCTTTCAAGTGGATGATGACTGTTTTGATATCAAAGAGGGCAGTGTCGTAAGAGTTGCACCACAAGGTAAAAGAGGTCTTTGCAATGCTTCAGCTGATACAATGATATATGTCGTAGTACAATCTAAAGAAAATTCTCTTGAAGAGTATACAACAGGTGATGGACAAAGACTTCCTGTTGAGCCCAAATGGAGATAAGTTAAAGAGAATTTATTTTAATGTGTTAAAATATGTCAAATGAAAATATTTAGGAGTATGGATGAATTTAGAAGTTGGAACAAACAGTAGCATTGAGTTTAAAGTAGAAGAGAAAGATTTAGCTAAAAATATTAATATTTCACAAGATGACCTCTTTCCTGAAGTCTATGCAACTGCAAGACTGGTCGCTTTGATGGAAGCCAGTGCCGCAAGGGTTTTATTACCCTTATTGCAAGAGGGACAACTCTCAGTGGGAGTAGAAGTTAATGTTAAACATTTGGCCCCTACATTAAAAGGTGATGTTGTTAAATCTACAGCAACTTTTGAAGGTATGGAAGGCAAACTGTATAAATTCACTATTGAAGCTTTTGATTCTGCAGGTAAAGTGGGAGAATCGATACACACTCGAGCAATTGTAAGCCAAGAGCGATTAATGGCAGGTGCATATAAGAGAGTGAACAAATAGTATAAATCATGATAAGTATAGGAGAATTGATATGAAGAATACCCAGCAAGAAAAAAGAGTTGTTTTTGATTTTGAAATAGATTTCTCAAATGGTGGTGGTATTCAAGGTCAAGAGTTTAGGCTTGATATTGATGGAGATGATATTAAAGATGAGACTTTGGCTAAATATATTGTGGAAGATATGCGTCTTTTAATGGTTCAAGAAACTCGTATACTCAGCAAGAGAATTATTTTTGAGAAACATAAACGTGAAAAATAAAAAATTGAAATTATATCAATAATACTCTTGGATTGAATCTTCTCTTTGATTTCATTGTGGTGAGGGTCTTGGAAATTTTAAAAATATTAATCATGTTTATTAATCTTAATAGATAAATTAATAGTTATGTGGCTTATGATACTATAACGATGAACAACATTTTTTAGTAAGGAATATTTTCTTAAATTATTTATGAAAGGGAAAATGCATGAAGAAAATTTTGTTTTTTTTGACAATGACTCTTTTTTTAACAAAAGTATTAAATGCCCAACCCATACTTATCTTTGCTCAAATAGCAGAGACTCCTGATCAAATGATTGGTGCGGAAATTTTAAAAGTTGCTTATGGCAAAATTGGAATTTCAATTAAAATGGTCGATATGCCAGGAAAAAGAGCATTAACCCAATCAAGCCAAGGAAAGGTTGATGGGGAAGTTCATAGGATTATTGAAGTTGAGGATGCTTATCCAACACTCATAAGAGTTCCTACCCCTATTAATTATATTGAACCTTCTGTTTTCGCTAAACATTATAATTTTAAAATTACCAATTGTGCTGCCTTGAAAAAATACAATGTTGGTATTGTAAGAGGTGTTAAACATGCAGAACTTTGCACAAAAGGAATGAACAATGTACACACCTTTAATTTCAGCACTAAAATGATGGAATTACTTGATGCTAAAAGAATTGATATTGCAATAACCGCAAGAATCAATGGATTATTGTTGAGCAAAAAAATGGGAATGCCATCAATCCACCCTTTATCTCCCCCTTTAAGTAAAAAGATGGTTTATCATTATGTTCATGAAAAACATAAAGCATTGGTTTCTAAAATCAATAAAGTCTTCATTGAAATGAAAAAAAGCGGTGAATTAGAAATGCTACGAAAAAAAGCGATTAAAACACTGTTGAAAAATGCTGAATCTAAATAATGACATAACAAAAACTTCAAGTTAATTTTACATTACACCTAATTAAATCTCCACTTACTTTAAGCTTGAATGCTCCAAGGCTCTTACCAAACACTAACAAGAGTTTGGATATGATACAAAAAAATTTAAATATCTAAAGGAAATACATGGAGCAACTACCAAACTGTCCTAAATGTAAGGGTGAATATACTTATGAGGATGGAAGCTTATTGATTTGTCCTGAGTGTGCTCATGAATGGTCTAAAGAAGAAGCCGAGTCAGAAGATGCAGAGTTTACTGTAAAAGATTCTAATGGGGCAACTTTACGAAGTGGTGATGATGTAACTATTATCAAAGACTTAAAGGTTAAGGGTAGTTCTTCTGTTGTAAAAGTGGGTACGAAGATTAAAAACATCAGACTGGTTGAAAGTGCTGATGATCATAATATTGACTGTAAGATTACTGGTGTTGGGGCGATTAAAATTACTCCAAAGTTCGTAAAAAAATCTTAAAGTTAAATAGATAAAGGGGAACAATGCCCCTTTAACTTTATTTTATTGATTCAATAAAAACGTCAAACTCTAAATCAGAACCTGCTAGGGGATGATTATAATCAAGTGTTACATTCTCTTTTGTTACTTCGATCACAGTAGCGCGTACTGGTTCATTATTTTCTTCTTCACCTTCAAGTACCATACCAATTTCTAAGTCAATATCTTCAAAATCTGAAATGGGAAGTGTTTGTCTTAAGCTTTCATCAAGTTCCCCGTATGCTTCAGCAGCAGGGACTATAATTGTTTCTCTATCACCCTCATTCATATGTTCAATTCGTAATTCCAGTCCAGGAATAATTTGCCCTGTTCCATAGATAAATTGTATGGGTTCTTTACTTTGATCAATTAGTTCATTTTGAACATTGAGTTCATAACTCATTGAAACAGTTTGATTATTTTTTATAGGCATTGTGTTCCTTTGTTTTATTGCTGTTCTTCAAAAACATTTTGACTAAAATCAAAATGTTCTATATGATGATTTAAATGTTCTTCTAATGCTAATTTATATTCTTTGATAAAATATTCAACTATTTCTTCTTTATCAGTTTTCATATCTTGGGCAGTTTTAAAAGAAGATGCCGCAATCCATGCATTAAATCTAGCCGCACCATACATAAATGAAGCACTTACTTCACCTTGTGTTAGATCTGTATCCATTTGTTCATTTGCTAAAGCTATGTGAGCATCTGCTCTTTTTAAAAACCCATTGTTCTTTTCGCTCATTGTATTTCCTTGAAATTTTTTTGAATTATATTTAAATATAACTTCTATCCTGATTTTTGACAACTATAAAATCTTTATGTAATATGTATTTTAAGAAATATGAAGAGTGAGATTTGATTATTTAGATTAGTGTGGAGAAAAAAAATGAAAAAAATAGAAGATAAAGATACAAGATACTATATTGAAATAGATTTAAAAACTCGCAAAGTTATCGCAAATGATTTTGATCAAAAACAAAATTTAGATAAAGGAAAACAAAATAATCCAGAACTACATCGTTTATTTTTAACCAAAGGACAATATACTAAGTTTGTCAATCGTTGCTTGGAAGAATCTATCTAAAATAAAGTTATTTCTGATTTCTTATATATGGAGTCTGTTTGGCTTGGTATTGTATCCTTCTAATTGACTTTGTTCGTGCTTTGTCTATTCGTACAGCCTGCTTATAAGTCATAGGTTTTTTTATGCGATAATTTTTTCTTTGACTGTATGATGATGCTTTTTTCATGGTAAAGTTTGAAGTATTATTTACAGAGTCTAAGGCAATCCAATTTTTGTTTGCATTTGCGTGAAGGCATACAAGTAGCAGTGGTAATAAAAGTTTATACATATAATTCCTATTTAATTTAGTGCAATAGTATACAAATAAAATAAAAATAATATTAATTAAAGCCTACCCTCAAGCTTTTATCCTGCATATCATAAAAATATCCGCTATAATGTCAAAAAAATACAAGGACCAACATGGCTAAGGGTAAAAAGACTGTAATAAAAGAGATTAAACTATTAGATAATGATGAAATATTAATCAATGGAAAAGAGTATGTTATACTTGAAACAACACCAGATATCCAAACAGCAACAACGATGAAAATCTCTTCTAATGGAAACAGAATATTACGATTTGAAGACGAAAAGAAAAAAGCCAGAATCGATGTAAAAAGAGATATTGATATTATCAAATGTACGTTTAGAGATAATGATAGAGCTCAAATGTTTGCTAAAAAACCCGATAAACATCTTATTGCTAACGACGACAAAAAAGAAATTATTGCTACAGCGAATTCATTTATTAAAGCCAGAGCAATAGTTGCTGATTTTCAAGATAAAAAAAGTAAAAACTATGATGCACAAGCGGGTAAAACTACTTTTTATTTATTAGAAGATTAAAAGACGAACCAAGTCAAGGAAAAAAATGAAAATAGCTATTTTATCTGATATACATTCTAACGTTTACGCACTTCAAGCGGTTATTAAAGATGCTAAAAGTAAAAATGTAGATGAGATGTTAAATCTGGGTGATTCTTTCTATGGGCCTATTGCTCCAAGAGCAACTTATGACTTACTTCAAGCGAATAAATTCATCACTGTTTGTGGAAATCAAGACAGAGAGATTTTAGAAGCATCATTGGTACAATTAGAAGAAAATAAAACTTTAAAATACGTTTATGAAGATTTAGGGGAAGAAGTTTTATATTGGATACAGGCTTTACCTTTTGAAAAGTTTGTTACAGAAGATATCTATATTACTCATGGTACGCAACATGACGACAGTGTTTATTTACTTGAAGATGTTTCAAGCGGTAAACCCGTATTAAGAGATGATAAAAAAATATTAGAGTTAATCGATGATGTCGAATCAAAATTTGTAATTTGTGGGCACTCCCATATGCCCAGATGTGTAAACTTAAGTTCTGGTCAAGTTGTCATAAATCCAGGCTCTGTTGGTCTGCAAGCCTACAAAGATGATCTGCCCCATGAGCACAAAATGGAGAATTTTACACCTGATGCTTCATATATTATTTTAGATATAAATAACAACGAATACAATATTGAACTTGTAAAAGTATCTTATGATTATAAAAAAGCAGCGTTAATGGCCCAGAAAAATGAAAGAGAAGATTGGGCTCATGCATTAAGAACGGGTGAAGTTCTTAACTAGCTTGGCTGGCTATTTAAAGATGGTTAAAATTGGAAAAAGAATACACTTTTAAAACTTCATTAGTCAAACTACAAAGTTGGATAATAGCACCATTACCTAAAAATATTAAAATACAAGCGGTTCATGCATTTGGAAGAACCCCTGTACTTGCAACGATGAACGAGAAAACTTGGAAAACATCCTTATGGACTGAAAAATCGGGTGAAACCATGATTGCAGTGCCAAAAAAAGTCAGAGGTTTTTTAGGTGAGGGTGATGTAGTAGAGATTACTTTTGAATTTGATTATGATCGATTTTAAACCCCAAAAATAAATTAAATTTAAGACCAGATAAAGGAATTTTATTTCCTTTATCTACTGTCTTATTTTAATGTTTCATCTAAAATTTCACTAAATCTTTTCCATGAGCTTTCATCTGCTTTTTTATGATATCTTGATGAGCCAAAAACGCTAAAAGCATGTGGTGCACCACTATATGTACTCATCTCGTGAGGTATTTTTGCCGTTTCTAATTCATTGGTTAAGTTTGCAAAATCTTGCATGCTTACAGATGCATCAGCACTTCCATGAAATACAAATACAGAACCTTTTGTTTTCGAATAGTTTTGGCCCATAGGTGTTTTTAATCCACCATGAAAAGGAATAAATGATTTTAAATCAGCACCTGAACGAGCGAGCTCTAAAATAGCAGCGCCACCAAAACAGTATCCAATACCTACTGTGTTATTAATATTGGCTCCTTGAAGTTTCGCAACTTCTAAGCCCGCATTTAATAATACCCGCATTTTTTCTCTGTCTTTGTATAAAGCACCTGTGAGTTTTTTCTTTTCATCCCTTTGAGTGGGGCGTACACCCTTTCCAAAAAGGTCAACTGCAAAGGTTGCATATCCCATATCATAAAGCATTTTAGCTCTTTTTACCTCATACTGGGTCAATCCATCCCAGTCATGAACCATAAAAACCAAAGGGGCATTTTTTGAAGGACTGCTGTAATACCCTTCATATGTTTGTCCATCAACTACATAAGATACAAAACCTTTGCTGGCAATTAGAAAGGTTATTGATAGAACTAATCCAAAGAATACTTTTGTCATAACAAACTCCTTTTATATATAAGCTTATAATACTTCTTTTTTTAAATTGTCATACTTAAAAAAAATATTTAATTGTGGAATGAAGAGTATAACTTTAAACTATCTTTTGGTAAAATAATTAATTATATAAATTAAGTAAAGAGTTAGTTTATTGAAACAATTATATTTGTCAAAAGGGGAAGATTATGAAGTATTTTTTATGCTTGTTACTTTTGTTTAGTTTTATTCATGCAGAAACACATATTTATAAGTTTAAAACCAACAGTACTTTTTTAATAGAGTTGCCCAGTAAAGTTGAAAAACAAACGACGTTAAATTCAAGTTATAGATTGGTTGTTAAAAATACTAATCATAATTTTGATTTTAAAGGTCATATATTTAGAAATGATAAAATAAAAATAAATATTTTTACACTTAAAGTATATTCAAGTAAAATAAATAAATTGTATAACTTAAAAGTTAAAAGATATAAAGCTATAACTGAAGTTAAATTGGATGGTATTTATATTGGAAAGGTATATTGGAGTAGTATTAATGAATTTAATAAAGGTTTGACAAAGTTATCTAAAAAAATTTATTTATCCAAAAATTTAAAAAAATAGTTACTAAACCTTCCAATGAGTCAATTTATTTTGATTGATATTTTTTTTAACTTCATGACACAATTGTGGAAAAAAGAGTAAAAAATCATTTTCTATATCTTCTATGTGTTCATTCACTCGCTCAAAATAACTTATGGCTTGATCTCTTTGAAATAATCTTGAAGAGAGCCTTCTATCCACTCTTTCAAATGCCATTTTAAGATGTTCTAAATTTTGATATTTATTGAGTACATCATGTTCAATGAGTCTATTAAGTGATAAGCTTGCCTTTTGTGGTAAGTTGGGCAGTTGTTCTTTTGCTTGTTTATAAAATGTTTGTAAAAATTCATCTAAAGAAATATTACAGTAACGATTCCAGTTTTTTGTTAAGAGATAATCATAGGTTAAATCAATAATTATTGGTTTTAACAAACCTTTTTTGCCCAATCTTGATTTGCTTTGAATAAATTGTTCATGAGCATCTGTGTATGAATCAATTATTTTGTGTACAGACATGCCCTTTTCTAAATCAATACTAGCAGTCTCCCAAGTTCTTCCTTTTAATGGATCTGCAAGATAATTGCCTATTTGAAAATCGATATTTTGTTCTGATAAAAATATATGTGCCAACCAATTCATTTGAATCCTATCATCTAATAAGGTATTTTATCATAATTAAAAATAATTCTTTTGTTGTGTAATGACTTCTTTATGAAAATTTCTATACAATACGCAAATTTTAAAAATAGGTTAAATCATGGCAAAAAGTCACAATAACTCCAGTATTAAAACAAGAAAAGGTGATAAAATTGCGGCAACGGGTAATCAAAATAAAAATTCCGTTAGAGTAGGATTTTCTCAAGATAAAAATGAAACAGAGCAAGTTATCAATGCTAGAAAAGGTGCAAACGCCGATTTAATTAGAGCCAAAGCAAAAAAGAAAGCAAAAATGGTAAAAGCATCTAAGAAGAAAAATAAGAAGTAATAACAATTCTTTAGAAACGAAAGGGGATTTTATTTCCCCTTTGTTTTACACCTAAATAATAACGGTATCTTTAGCAGTTTCTCTCACCTTGTCAATTTTAAATGTAGCATTAGCAAGATTTCTTGCTGATTCATTTTTGTATTTGCTTACAATTTTATTGATGGTTTTATATTCTTCTTTACTAAAAAGAGATTCGTCAAAATCCTCTTCCATTTTGATAAACTTTAGTTCTACAAATTTACTTTTTTCAAGTATTTCAATATCTATGTATTCTAAAAGTTCAGTGATTAAATAACGTCGTTCGTCTTCTTCTTCCAAATCTTCATCATTGGCAATGATACCGAAAATATCACCTAATATTTTTGGTTCTGGATGTCGACCGCTTTTTATATACTCATCTCCAAAGATTTTATCTCCACAATTTTCAAGATGGTTGTAATCCATTAAAAAAAGTAAAATAGAAAGTTTTTTATCATTTAACTGTTTTACATCATTATCTAACATATATAAAATTACATTGGCTATTTTTGTAATATCAAAGTTCAAGTTTATTCCTTATGGTATTTGTTTGTTGGGTTTAAATTAAAACGAATCTTATTGAAATATTAATTAAAGATGGTTTATAAAACTTAAAAAAAACTAAAATTTTTTCTAACAGATTTAATCTCTTAGTTTGTCTTTACTCAAATTTTGGTAAAACTATACAAACAATTTTAGGTAATAAATGAAAGAAAAAATATATTTAATCCCAGGACTTATGACAGATCACCGATTATGGCATCGCTTGGAACCCCATCTTGATGAATATGAATTGGTGCATACTCCCATTCCTTTAAGTGATGACTTTGATGAAATTGTTCAATTTCTTGATGAAAGTATTGAATGTGAAAAGATAAACCTTTTAGGGTTTTCTTTGGGTGGTTATATTGCTTCATATTATGCTATAAAATATCCCACTAAGGTTCAACGTCTTTTTTTAGTAGGTTCAACACCCAGTGCAACTGAGCTAAAAGATGTTCCAAGACGAGAACAAAGACTAGAAGAAGCTAAAAAAAGCCCCTTTATTCCGTTGAGCCTTGAAAAAGCCACAGAACTCTTAGAGTTAAAAGAAGATGAAGAAATAGCACATACCATGGTTGATATGTTTAATGACTTAGGGCATAAATCTTTTATTAATCAATTGTCAAGTACCTTAAATCGAGTAGAGTTATTTGATCATCTGAGCGAACTGGATGTTCCTATTAAGTTTTTTTACAGCAGTAATGACAGATTACTCAATCACACTTCAATACAAAAATACATGAATAAAGAACACAATATGGAATTAGTCTCAAGAGTGGGTACCAGTCATAATATACCTCTTGAAGTGCCTGAACATTTAAGTTGTGAAATTAAAGATTGGATGAATTAAAACAGACAACAAATATTTAGTTGACTGTTTTATTTCGTCTGGATTCTCTTTTATTATAAGCTTGTTTTAGTTTTTGATTTTTGTTGACTAAAATTTTATTTTGTTTTTCTAAGTCAAGGTTTTTACTTTTAAAACCATGGATGTATCATAAGTGAGTTTTAGAGCCATACCCATCACTCCTATAAATGATACCAATAAGAATATTGCAAATTTCATTTATTATCCTTTGGATTTTTTACTATATCTGTAATCTTTTAAATATTGTATCAAAGTTTATTTAAATTACTTAAATGAAAATTTATAATAAAACTTATATTTTTAAATAATTAAATGTGTTTGTAATTATTATGTATAATAAACATGTGCTTAGAAAGTACAATAAAATAAATGGAGTTAAAATGTCTTTATTTAATAAAATATTTTTAGTTTTGGGCACATTATTATTCGTATTAAGTATCAATATCTTTGCAAAAGAAAACTTGACTCTTATGACTGAACATTGGCCTCCTTTAAACTATGTGGAAAATGATGTACTAAAAGGTCCTTCTGTTGATATTGTCAATGCGATTCAAAACAGACTAAAAATGAATAATCAGATTTCAGTATATCCTTGGAAGCGAGCATATAACTATATGTTAAATGAGAAAAACAATATGTTATTCTCAATGATACGATCACAAAAAAGAGAAAAATTATTTAAGTGGGTTGGACCCATTGCAGAAAAAAAATATTCTTTTTATTCAAAAAGTAACTTTAAGTTTGATATCAATAGTTTAGAAGATACACGAAAGTTCATCATTGGAGTCCAAAGAGGAAGCTTTGCAGAAGAATTCTTAACCCAAAAAGGTTTTGAAAATGTTGAGAAAGCAAACAGTAATGAACAATTTATCCAAATGTTCAATAAAAATAGATTTGATTTGATGTTGGATAGTTACGCAACAGTAAAAAATATGATTAAAGAACTCAACTTACGTAAGGATACTTTCAAAGAAGTATTTGTGGTCAAAAAGTTTTATTTGTATATGGCTTTTAATAAAGATACAGATGATTCTGTAATTATTCAATGGCAAAAAGCGTATGATGAGTTGTATGAAAAAGGTAAAATTAAAGAAATATATATGAAATATAATTTAGAAGGTTTGTATTGGCACAAATAAACTTAGCCGCTAATTTAGATATAATCGCAGTTGCAAAAAAATAATTTGGACGTGGAATAATGACAAATAGATATTCTTTTAAAATATGATAGAAATAAATGATATAAATGACCCTTTAATCTCTGAATTCATTTCTTTAAAACAATCTGTACTTGATGAAAAATACGTAGTAGTTGAAAGCAAAAATGTTTTTAAAAAATTATTCAGCCAAAATATAAAAATTCATAAAGTATTTTCAACGGTTGAGAATATAGAGTTTATTAATGAACACTGCACTGACATTGATTTTCCAATTTATACCGCTTCCAATGAACTGATGAAAAAAATTGTTGGCCATAAAATTCATCAAGGTATGATGGCAGTCATTAATAGACCCGTTTTTATCTCTTTTGATGAAATTTGTGGCAATGTGGTTGTACTAAATGGATTGACTTCACCTGAAAATGTTGGCTCAATCGTACGCTCGTGTGCTGCATTTAATATTAATACCCTTATCATTGATGAAAAAACATGTTCCCCATTTATACGAAGATGTATTCGCGTATCAACGGGAAATTTATTTAATATAAACGTGTATAAGTCAACTGCATTAGCACAAGATTTAATCAAGTTAAAAAATAAAGGGTATACTGTAATATCTACTGCAAACTCTCCCAAAGCCATTAGTTTACAAGAATTTTCTTTTCCAAAAAACTCTGCAGTTGTTATTGGAAGTGAAGGGCATGGCGTTGCAAAAGAGATTTTTGAGTTATCAGATAGGTTATTAAAAATTGATATCAATGACGAAGTGACAAGTTTAAATGCTTCAATTGCAGCTTCAATTATTCTCTTTCAACTGAACTCTGTAAGTAGCAGTTTTAATAATTAATTTTGTTATTTAAGTAGAGTTGATATTTTTATGTTGTACAATTCTTAGATATAGATAAAGGATATGTTATGAATTTTGTCTCAAATGAATACAGTATGCAATCGTATAAACAACAATTGCAATATGAAACAAAGGTATCTTTTGTAGAAAGTAATCCCGAACTTGAAAAAAGTAAAAAAGATTTAGATGCAAGTGTAATCCCCAGTAGTATGTTAAATGCTCCTGTTGTTTATTCTAAAGAAGAAGATTTACCGATGGCTGACAAGATTAAAAAAATGCTGATGCAATCTATACTGGGTGGATTTTCAAAAGAGGGTGACCCTGCTGGTTTGTTTCCTAATGATTCAATGCAAATGAATAAAGAGCATTTTGTTCAAAACAACCCTTATTCTGAATCTGCATCTCAAATACCCAATGGATTTCTATATCAAGCCTCATCTGAATATTATGAAAAAACTACCATTGAGTTTAATGCTCAAGCCACAATAAAAACACCTCAAGGTGAATATCAAATAGAAATTAATTTTTCATATACTGAAGAATTTTATGAAAAACATGAGACTCAAATTTCTTATGCTCAATCACATTTTGAAAAACCATTTGAGATTAATTTGCCTGAAGATGATGAAAGTTTAAAACATTTAAAACGATTGGATTTATTGTTTGATATTATAAAAGAAGACAATGAAAAAGAAAAAAGTTTAATGGATGAGATTAAAAAAATACTGTTTCAAAGACAACAACTGATATTAAAAACACTTGATGAAAAAGACAATAACGGTGTAAACCCAGCCAATGATGTTGATAAAACCTTTGATAATTTTAGAGTATTTGAAAAACAAGATAATGAACAAAATTCTTTAATCGCGCTAAAAAAAGATGGTGTTGGAATATTTTTATCTAATTCATACAGCAATTCTTCCTATGTGAGTGCTACAGTAGGCCCAAATGGTGTTAGTGTACAAAGTGGTTATTCCCAACAAGAAACGACAAGTGTTAGTATGATTTCTGATTTAAAAGCATAAATCTTAAATCATGCCATGGAATGATTTTATAATAAATCATTACTAATCTTGTTTCCTTCCTCTTATTATTTCACAGTTTTTTTCATTTTTTGAATTCATTTTTTTTATTAAAATTTTTTTAAATAATTTATTT
>ENA-ORXI01001423-ORXI01001423.1-sediment-metagenome-genome-assembly--contig:-NODE-1423-length-18507-cov-7.128595_pt1 | contig 18507 bp, 14 predicted proteins | sample MGYA00237861_ERZ511468 | MGnify/ENA primary metagenome ERZ511468 (study PRJEB26299, sample SAMN06266213) | sediment metagenome | isolation source: Hudson Canyon methane seep mesocosm | place...
TGTCATTTTATGTTTGGGGCGCAGGCTTTAGCCTGCTTATTTTTATCTAGCAAATGCAGGCTAAAGCCTGCGCCCCAAATATGTAAATTTACCCAGCCAAGGATTGTTACTTAGAAGGAAGGGTTATATTCAGCCATTCATGGAAATGAGAGCGGCGGGGAAAAAGCCTTGAGCTAAACAAATGGAGTGAGGGTAAATATTTTCTGTCGTAGAGTTGAAAAAGTCAGAGTGTGTTATATGCCATGCGAATAAGGCATATAACTTATTTAACAAAATAACAAGAATGGGTTTCTAAAGGCTGAAAATAAACACACTTGCTATTCCCTTGTTACATAAAGGAATTTCTAGGTTCGGCGTAAAACAAAGATAAGATGGTATGGTAAATGCTATTTTACTTAGTTAGCCTTTTGTATTGGTTGATCTAGGGTTCGTTGGATATGGCTTTCAATTAAACTGATAGATTAACAGGCTGATGATTATAATTGAATTTAGCATTTTTGTAGCAGGGGCATACAGCCGCGACTTAATAAACCTTAAGTTACAATCTATTTTCGTTCATTTTTTTGAAAAATGTACCTGATTACATACAAGTATCAGCCATTATATAAAAACACAAATTCAACTGTTATACGTCATCTCGGCAGGGATTGCCGAGATCTTGGGCCCAAGGATGGGATGAAAGTATAAAAAAGTATCTGCTAATAATCCAGATCGTACATCCCTATACACTGGATACCAGCACTCCCTGTTGGTCTGGCGTCGATTTAGAGTGTTTTATATGGCTGAAGCTTATGAACTGTCAAGAAACGCTTCATCTTTTCAGGGTGTGCCGAGTGGTTGTTCGCAGGGGTTATGACAGTGGTACTGTATATATATAAATTCATGGGGTTTATCTATATCATTATTTATACTGATATAGATATTAAGAAATAAAAAAGGATGATTATGAAAAAATTAAAACGAGTAATTAAGCCAGTTGTCAGAATGCCAATAGAATTACTTTGTTATATTGGTTTTTTGTCTTTTAATTTGATTCCCAAAATTGATTTATTTGATAGGGGAAGGTTTTTAATTTTGCGCCTAATGGGGCTAAAAGGGCGAGGGCGTTTTACAATGTTAAGTCCAATAGAGATTTCTCCTTATTGCGCTCAACACCGTATTACTATTGATGGGCCAAGTTTTATAAATTCAAATTCCCGAATGGCAGTGCCAGAAGGTGGCAAAATTGTGATAGAAAAGAATGTCATGATTGGTCCTAGAGTGCAGTTTGAGTGAATGAATCATGGACGAATTGATGTGAGTGGTGAAAGGACCCCTGCGAGTTCAGGGGTTATCCATATTAAGCAAAAAGTATGGATTGGAGCAGGAGTCATCGTATTTGCAGATGTGACAATAGGGGAAGGTACAATTGTAGCAGCTGGATCAGTGGTTACAAAGAGTGTCGAGCCTTATACTCTGGTTGCAGGTGTTCCTGCTAAATTTTAAAAAAAGTTGTAATTATTAAAAAATGAAAGGTGGAATTAAAACATCGATAAAACAGGGGGTTATAGTCATACTTGATTTTGGCTTGATGAGTTTGGCAAGTTTTGCGATAACAGTATTGCTAGCAAAATCAGTTGTGCCAGAAGAATACAGTCTCTATGTGTTGGCAACTTCATTAATAATGATGCTACTGTCAGTACAAAAAGCCTTAGTGATTACGCCTTATACGGTGATAGCACCCAAGCTTAAAGGAATAGAAAAGAAAAGCTTTCAGGGCATCGGCTTATTGATTACCGTCATACTGCTTATACTCTGTTTAACGAGTCTGGTGACTTATATCGCCTATACTGATGGCAAATATGAACAAGCGAATCAGTTTTCATTATTATTAAGTTTATTTTGCCTGTGGATGTTTTTTTATGTAATACGCGAACAAATGCGCTTTGCTATTTTGGCAGACCTAAAGGTTAAAGCAGGGTTTCTGGCCAATGTAACAGGCAGTGCTTTAATTTTATTGGTTTTAGGTGGCTTGTTTATTGCAAATGCACTTACTCTACAAACATTGCTATACGGATTAATACTGTCGACTGCTGTGCCATCATTAATTATGTTAATAGTAGAGAACAAAAATATCACCCTCTCTACAGCTCAATTTACTAGTCAGCTTAGTAAATATTGGTCTATAGGGCGATGGAATTTGCTTAATGCGCTGTTATACTCTGGTGCTAATTTATCTATTCCATGGCTCATTCTGTTTTATAGTGAGAAAAAATCCGTTGCAGTCTATGGCGTTTGCCTAGCCTTTGCATCTGCGGCTAATCCTTTATTAAGAGGCGTTAATGGTTACTTATTTCCTAAAATGTCACATGGCTATAAAGATAAGGGCGCAAATAATCTATGGCGATTAACACGACTTTCTATTCTTGTCATGTTGGTTCCCTTTAGCTCTTGGTTACTAGTTATATCTATCTGGGGAGAGAGCCTGATAACCCTGTTTTATTCAACAGAATATGCTGGCTATCAAACGGTATTATTGTTAATTGTATTAAAAATGACCGTAGAAACCATATCGACACCAATTAATTCAGCATTACAGACCATCGAAAAAGCTTATATTATTACGGCTGCTTTATTGATAGGATTACTTATTACGGTTTTTGTTGGAATAAACTTGATTGATCTTTATGGTTTGTTAGGAGCTGCAGTATTGGGTGTGATAAGTAGTAGCATAATGGTACTTATAAAGTTTGTAGCACTAAAATGGTCTATACAAAAAATGAATAATTTAAACACAGTAGTTACAGGGACAGAATGAACAACACTTTTTTAAATAGAAGTCGAAATATTCTATTTTATGGTAAATACATTCCCACTGAATATTTTGCAAATCAGGAAAAAAAACTGGTATACCTTCCTATACCTAAAGTGGCATGTACAGCTATTAAGCTTTCCTTATATGATCAGGAGCTAAAGAATAAGGATGATTATCACGACTATATGAATATTCATAGTCAATTAGCAAGCAAACAAAGCCATCGCCTTTCTGCAGAAGAAAAGCAGTATTTTAAATTTGCATTTGTCAGAGATCCCTTTGCTCGATTAGTCTCTTGCTATAAAGATAAAGTGATAAAACCACAGCAACATAATGGCCGATATTACTTTGATACGGGCTACAATAAACAACTGATTCAGCGCTTATATGGAAATAGTTTTAAGGTAGATATGAGTTTTTCTGAGTTTGTTAAATTGGTGGTTAAAATACCTGATTTATTAGCCGATGGACATTTTATGTCTCAAACTGCTTTTTTATATCGCTTTAATAAAAGAATACCCGACTATATAGGTAAGCTGGAAAATATTGAGAGCGACTGGAATATGTTGTCAGAAAAGTTTGATTTGCCTGTGTTAGCGGTAAAAAATAAAACGAAGCATGTTGGATTATCTGAGTATTATACAGATGAGTTGATTGACATAGTTTGTCAGCGATATAAAAAGGATATTTCTAATTTTGATTACCATGATATACGAAATAGATAATATGAAATTATGGAGAGCTTCATTTTTTTCATATTAATAGAGGTTTAACAATTATGAAGTATTTTCAATTTTTAATTTTAATTTTAATTGTGTATTCAAATAATGCTTTGGCCGAAAGTTATTATGTCTCTAAAAATAATGGGAGTGATAAGAATTCTGGTTTAAGTTGGCAGGAAGCATGGAAAACACTAATTTATGCAGGGAATACCGCGGAATCTGGTGATGTAGTAAATATTCGTAAGTCGAATGAAAACTACCGGTATCTGAGGGTAATGAATTCAGGTTCTGAAGGGTATCCTATAGTGTTTAGAGGAGAAGATATAAATAACCCTCCAGTTTTGTCTGGAGGTATGCAGTTAGTATCTTGGGAAAATGATAATAAAAATATCTGGAAGCATAATTTCCCTAGCAAATTGTCTGTTTTTTTAAAAAAGCATCATATGTTTTTTGAAGATGGTAATCTCGTAAAACTAGCGAGTGATCAGTTTTTAACTGATGGACAATGGTATTTAAAAGATAATATGCTTTTATATAGGCCGACTGAAGGAACTCCAACTAGTCATGTTGTTAAGGTAATTGTCTCTGGATCGGGAGTAATGATTCATGATAAAAACTGGGTGGAAATAGATAATATTATTTGTAACATTGGCCCAGGGTCATGTGTGTCCATTAAACGAGGCAATTATAATAAAATTAGTAATGTAGTTGCTAGATGGAACTGGCGAGGTATTGATATTACAGATAATAGTAATGGAAATACGGTTGTGGATTCTGAATTTTACTTTAATAGAGAGGGACTTTATATTAGAAATAATTCATCATTTAATTCGGTGTTTAATTGTATCGCAAAATACAATGGCACTTTACCTTTATGGAAAGATAATGATAGACATGCTGTTGCTATCGGAGAAGATGGGCCAAATATTGGTAATAAAGTTATAGGGTGTGAAGTTGCATATAACGGAGGGCCTCCTGATAATGTTGCCTTAATTACATTTCGAGGGCCTGATACTATATTTGAAAATAATAATGTTCATCATAATTATGGTTCAGGTTTATTTGTAACAACAGATTCTGATAATACGGTAGTTATTAATAATAGTGTGAGCTCTAATGGTAATAAAGCAGTTGAAAAAAATATTAAAGGAATTGCTGGTCTTAGTATTAGAAATAGTAAAGGTGTCTATGTTGGAGGGAATAGAATTGTAGACAATTATGTGTCTAATGATTCTGTTTATAAAAATATTTATGTTGGAAAGCATGGTGGACTTGATATTGAAGGTGCATATAGAGCAAATATGACAGGGATCATATTGCAAGATAACTTAATAAAAGGGACTCTTGGTGGGCCAGACTTAAATATTTCTAAAAGACCAAAATTGGATGATATCCAGATTGTAAACACCCCACAACTTGAGAATGTTGAATAAATGCAAGGTTTAGTTATTTTAACAACTTCATGGATAGTTATTCGAGTAGTAATGTTTTTACCTGGATTAAAGGAGGTTGGAAGGTCAATTGGAATGAATGGAAGAGCCGCTCTTCTGTTTTTATTGCCTTTATTAGCAACATTTTTAGGTTCAAGAGAAGCTGCAAATTTATCTGGTGATATGCCTGGGCCACTAAGGGTAATAAGGGCTATCGTTTATGTGATAGTTTTTTGCCATGCATTCTTCTTTATTAGTACTCATCATAAAGTATTTAAATATTCGGGTAAGAATATTAAGTTTATGCTTTTATATGGGGTCATTGCAATGGCTTCAAGTATTTGGTCTATAGGGCCATTTATTTCATTTTGGAAAGGGTTTGAAGTTTTTAGTATTGTTTTATCAATTATGGGTATTAGCTATTATCTAGAGACTGTTGAAGATGTTTTGAAAGCTATTAACCTGGTGATTTATAGCATTTTATACATAATTATTACAGTGCTTGTAGGTTTTATATTGTTTCCTGGGGATGCTACTGTATATTCAGAAAGTGGAAGCATGCAAGTTAATGGTATTGTTCCTTTGCTTAATTCCTCTTCTGTAGGTAGTTTAGGAGCCTTACTTTTTACAACATCATTTATTAAATTTTTTATAGTTACGGATGTTAAGTATAAGAATTTTGGGAATAATGTAATTATGGCGATATCAATTTTGGCTTTATATCTAGGGCATTCTCGAACACCTATTTTTGCAAGCTTAATTGTCATAGGTGTTTTTTTGTTGATTAGTCGCAGATATATTTTAGTGGCAGTATCAAGTTGTCTAGGTTCAGTTGTCATTGTATTTTCATCATTAAGTGAATCTGTGACTAGCTATATGCTTCGTGGACAAACAACTGAATCATTTTCAAATTTGACTGGGAGAGTACATTTTTGGGAGAAAGCATGGTCTGGCTTTATAGATTCGCCATTTATTGGACATGGGTTTTATGCTGCTCAGCGGTTAATATTTGGTGTTAGTACTGTTGATAATACATATCTAGAGGTTCTCCTTGGTGTGGGGATATTTGGGTTTGTTATATTTGTTACTCCTGTTTTTATTAGTTTGCATCATATTTTTACTACAAGGCCAAAACAAAAGGTTATGAGTAAACAATCTATTGCATGGTTGCAGATAATGGCTTTTTTTCTAATTATTGTTATAAGAAGTTTTACTGCACCTTCTTTTCAAGTAATGCATCCATTATTGGTCATTTACTCGACATCACTAGTATGTATTTACGCTTTAAAAAGGATATCAATAAATGAAAGAATCTCTTAAATTAGCTTGGTTGACACCTTACTTAGGGCGAGGTGGTAAATTAATGTATATGAAGCCAATTCTTACGGAGTTAGCTAAAGACTTTAAATCATTACATGTTTTTACTCCCGATGCTGGTTTTGAGATAGAGAAAACAGAATTTCCCATAGAATTAGCTGGTAAATTGAAACAAATATATTATCAAGGTAAAGATGGGTACGCGAAAGGGGTGGCTTATGTTTCTTTGGGGTTTATAAAAACTGTTTATTCATATAAACCAGATATTTTGGTTATTAATGAATTTAGTTTAATTTCATTATATGGCGTTATTTTACATAAGGCTATTAAGAATAGCCGTATGGTTTTATTGGTTGAAAGTAAGCCACTGGAAAATGATAGTCCTATTTTGAAAAAAATAAAATTTTATTTTAGGAAGTTCATTGTTAGTAATGTAGATATGGTCATTACTAATAATAAATTAGGCTTAGGTTTTTTGACTAATGAATTAAAAGTTGACCTCAAAAAAATCATAGTTAAACCCTATTTGGTTTCACAATTAGCAAATGATGCTTCATTTCAATCAAGTAATCAATGGATAAGCAATATGAAACCAACGGATCATGTCGATTTCATTTTTGTTGGTAATTTAATAGAGCGCAAAGGATTAAAATATGCAATTGTTGCTTTTGCTGAACTGGTTGCAAAGGGAGTTACAGATTTTAAGTTCCATATTGTAGGAGATGGCTCTATACGTGAAGAGTTAGAGAGTTTGGTTAAAAGTCACAAATTAGAAGATAGAATAATATTTTATGGTAGTAAAAATTATGATCAACTTCATGAGTATTATACGAAAGCCCATGTATTTGTTTTTTCTAGTTTAAGGGACTACCGGGCTTTAGTACCTTTTGAAGCATTATCATTTGGCTTACCTCTAATTGATTCAATTCATAATGGTGGTAGTGCAGAAACTATTATTGATGGTAAAAATGGGTATGTTATAGATCCAATGAATAAGGAACAGTTTTCTTTTACATTAATGAAAATTATTCGAGAAAAACAAAAATTAAAAGAGTTTTCAGAGTCATCTTTTAAAATATCATCAAGCTATACACTTGAAACGAGTGTTAGTGCTTTACTTGAAACAATAGATTTAGCATTAAAGTAACTAAGATTATGCTTGATAGGAATTTTACTTTGAAGGAAAATTACACAGATTTTTTGGTTTCATTTTTTGATGCATGTAATAAATCTACTATTAAATATGGTGTTTTAAGAAACTATGATCAATTACCTTTTTCGACTGCGGGTAGTGATATTGATATTTTAGTAGAAAACAGTAAGGCTGAAGAGTTTATTGATATTTTAGTAACTATATCGAAGCAGTTTTCTGCGCGAGTTATTGTTTATTATCAATCAGGTTTTTTTTATAGGTTGTGCCTTTGTAATCCAGATATAAATGATGGCTGGGGCATACAGTTTGATATTCATACAAATGAAACTTATAAAGGCCTAGCATTTTATTCAGTTGAGAAAATATTTCAGCGACTTATTTTTCTTAATAATATTAAGGTAGTAAATGAGCATGATGCAATGGTGCTTGCTTTCTTTAAGGAATGTTTATCAAATGGAGTATCAAGAAAGAATTATTTAGAAGAATCAAGGAAGTCGTTTGCACAAGATGAAAAATATTTTTTCGATATCTTTGTGTTTTATTTTGGCTATAAAATAGCACTTCGATGGGTAAATTTTTTTAATGACCAAGAAGCGCCCATTGTAAGCGAATCTTTAATAAATAAAACAAGGCATCAGATATTAATTAGGAATTTTATTAGGCAGCCAGTAGGTAGTATAAAAAGTAAAATTGAATATCATTTCGATCGGGTACAACGAGTATTTAAACCCATAGGTTTTACTTTAGCTGTTTTAGGAACTGACGGTTCTGGGAAAACGACAATCATTAATAAAGTTAGGCCAATTATTGAACAAGCGTTACATTCAAAAATTAATTATCAACATATGCGCCCAAATTTTATACCAAGTATTGCGAGCTTGTTTGGGAAAAAGGTTGTGACTTCTGGTATGCCAGTTGATAATCCGCATGAGAGTTCTACCTCGGGAATTTTTGGTTCTTTGATAAGGTTGTCATATTATTCTATCGATTATACGCTGGGTTTTATGATGAAAATATATATTAGTATTATTAAAAAACCAAATTTGGTCGTTTTTGATAGATATTATTATGATTACATCACTGACCCTAAACGTAGCAGAATAAATTTACCTAGAAGTTGGGTTGCGTTCTTTTTGTTCTTTTTCCCTAAGCCTAATTTAGTCATTTGTTTAGGTGCAGATCCAAAAGTAATTGTAAGTAGAAAAGCTGAATTACCTATTGATGAGGTGAGTAATCAAGTTGAGTCATTGCAATTGCTTAGTCAAAAAGTTTCGAATGCTTATTGGGTGGATACTGGAGTGGATATAGACTCTTCGGCTGGTGAGGCTTTGGAATTATTAACTCGGCAGATGAGTAACCGGTATAAAAATATATTATGATTGATGAGCGAGCTGCTTCTTGGCGTTATTTTTTAGGCTTAGAAAAATTTAAAAGAGTTTTGTTGGTTGGTGGTGATTTAGGCTTATTATCAGGTATAGCAAGGGCGGCTGAAAGTCTTGAAAGCTTATCTCCTATTGATATTGATGTAATAGAAGATAGTTTGAGTAATATTGCCATTTTGAAAGATGTTGGAAATATATCAGGGAAGTACACTCTGATTATTATCGCTAGTAAAGATATTTCCGAACATTTGTTAAAAGACCTATCTTTATTGTTTTTAGATGAATTGGGTTCTGTTGTTTTTTTACCTGGATTTTTTGATGCGTCTATCTGTGAACGTTTAGACCCTTCTTTTAGAGTTGAGAGATATGCTGCTTTGCCACCAAAAAATCCTCGAGTATTTTTCTCTTTGCAGAATGATTGGATAAGAAGAAAAGGCTTGACCTTTCACATGCCTGGAAGCTTGAAAGGTGTTTTGTTTGTTAAATTACTTTTATTAATCAGTTCTACGAAAATATCGTGGTCTTGGTTATTTAATGCACTAGTATTTGTTCATCGTTCTTCTGTGCAAGGTGGTTCTGAGACCTTGCTCAATTGGCTTAATTCTAAATTAGAGGCTAGGTTATCTGAACTGGTTGTTTATGCTGGTTCAAATTCAATTAATAGGAAGCTAACTTTTTTAGCAGTATGTGACCAAGGTAAAGATTATGTTGTAAAACTTGGTGATACAACAGATGGTATTGTTGCTATACGAAAAGAAAGTGTTGCTCTTAATGACTTAAGTCTTTCAGTAGTTAGTGAGTTTATTCCCTCTGTTATTTTTGAGGGGGAATTTATTGATGGGGCATGGGTGCAAGTACAGGACGTAAGTCCTATTAGACAAAGAAAACAACTTAAAGAGTTGACTGAATTACATTTTTCGGTGTTAGCAAAGCTAGCTACGATTGAAACAAAAGAGATTTTTCTTAAAGATTGTATTTTGTGGAATGAATGTGTGGCAAAGATGTCTGCAATTAATAATGAAACGATCTACTTACTTTTTATTAAAATGCAGCAATCTATATTAGCTGGTTCGACTATTGTTACTCATCGTGTGCATGGTGACTTTGCACCATGGAATATCCAGTGCGATCTAAATGATTTGTATATTTACGATTGGGAGGATAGTCGACCTGATGGGTGGGTGGTAAGTGATTTGATTCATTTTATTTATCGTCAAGCCCATTTAGTTGGCCCTTGGCTTGGAGCTGAGAGTCTATTTAATGATATTAATGAGAATTTAAGCAAGCTAACTGATATGACAAAGTTGAGGGTTGATATTGATCAAGTAGTGGGGCTTTGGGTTATTTTTGAATTTATAAGGTTGCCATCTGAGCACTTGGAAGAATTAGCAAAATTTTTAGTTGCGAGAGGGAATTTATGAAACGTCTTAAAGTTCTGGTTATTGCTTATGCTTGTAGTCCTAATCAAGGTTCAGAGCCTGGAATGGGGTGGGGTTTTGTTTCTGAAATTGCCAAGTTTCATGATGTTTGGGTTATTTGTGAAGAAGACAAGTTTAAAGATGAAATTGAAGCAGAGTTAAATAAAAATAAAGAAAAATATTCTAATGTGAAGTTTTTATTTATCAAGAAAGAGCGACACCGATTATTAAGAAAACTATGGCCTCCTTCATATTACTGGTTTTATAAAGCCTGGCATAAACAAGCGTATCAATTAGCATCTCAGTTGCATGAAAAATACAAGTTTGACTTGATGCATCAGTTAAATATGGTTGGTTTTCGTGAGCCTGGTTTTTTGTGGAAGATTGATGTTCCTTTTGTTTGGGGGCCAGTGGGTGGGTTAAATCAGGTTCCAATGAATTTCCTTACGTGCATGGGGTGGAAAGGGGCTTTTTTTTACTTGTCTCGTAATATATTTAATTATTTACAACAACAATGGTTAAGTCGTCCGAAGTTGGCTGCACATAAGGCTAATAAAGGTTTAATTGCTGCTTCAGTTGATACTCAGGTTGCAATGAACAAAATATGGCAGGTAGATAGCACGGTTATTAGTGAAGTAGGGCAGCTTAAATTGATAGAGCAATTTGTACCTGCTTGTCGAGCTAATAATGAGTCATTAAAGATTGCATGGAGTGGTGTGCATGTTTATCGTAAAGCTTTGCCTTTGTTGTTAAATGCGTTGGAGCAGGTTCATAGTAATGTTAATTGGGAGTTGAATGTTTTAGGCGAGGGTGCTTTAACAGGTGAGTGGAAGGCATTGGCAAAAAAAAATAATGTAGATGATTTTTGTCGTTGGCATGGATGGCTTGATAAAAAAGAAGCTGTGAGAATAGTGCAGAATTCACATGTGTTTATTATTTCCTCCTTGTCTGATTTAACCTCAACAGTAACTTTGGAGGCTCTGTCTTTAGGTCTACCTATTATTTGTTTAGACCATTGTGGATTTGCTGATGTAGTAAATGAGCGGTGTGGGATAAAAATACCGTTGAATACTCCAGAGCAAGTTACTAAGGATATTGCAAAAGCAATTGAAGTGTTTTGGGAAAATGAAAGTTTTCGTCAACAACTTTCACTAGGCGCAATAGAAAGAGTTAAGGATTATTCATGGGAGCAAAAAATGAAGTCTTTAAATAAAATTTATGAAGATGTTACTTCTAGCTGAGTAAATTATGAACAGAATTTTTATTGTGTTGAAGTAATTAATAAAGAATTTAAATGAAAATATTATTAGGACATAACTTCTATCGATCATCAGCTCCTAGTGGGGAAGATGGCGTTTATCGAAATGAACGTAAACTTTTAGAAGATAACGGTGTGGAGATCATTTCTTATGAAAAGTTTAATGATGATCTGGATGATTCTAGTTTAAGTAAGCGAGTCAAGATTGCTTTGGATAGTGCTTGGTCTTCTGAGTCTTATCAACAGCTGTCTGAGTTGATTAAGAAATCTAAGCCTGATGTGGTGCATTTTCATAGCCTATTTCCTCAGATTTCCCCTAGTGCTTATGCTGCTTGTTTTGATAGTGGTGTGCCTGTTGTCCATACCTTGCATAATTACCGGCCTATCTGTCCTGGAGCGATGTTAATTAGAGATGGAAAGCCTTGTGAAGATTGTGTGGGTACAAACCTTTTGCCTTCGTTGCAACATAAGTGTTATAGAGATTCCTTGCTAGCAACAGGCGCTAATGCATGGCAGATTACTCGAAACCGATGGGCTGGAAGCTATAAAAAGGTAAGTAAGTATATTGCTTTGACTGAATTTGCGGCAAGTCGATATGTTAAGGCGGGGTTTGCAAAAGAAAGTCTGGTGGTGAAACCTAATTTTTTACCTGCCAAGTCTTTTGTGCCGAGCCGTGTTGAATCGTCTTATGCGGTGTTTGTTGGACGTTTAAGCGAAGAAAAGGGAGTGAGAACTTTATTAAAAGCTTGGGCAAAGGTTCCTTCTTTACCTCTTAAGGTTTTGGGGGATGGGCCTTTACGTGCTGAACTGGAAAAATTTGCTAAACAGAATAACTTAAATGTGGAGTTTTTGGGCTTTATGCCTAATGAGCAGGCGCTTGAGGTGATTGCCAGTGCGAAATTGCAGATTATTCCTTCTGAATGGTATGAGGGCTTTCCTATGGTTATTTTGGAGGCTTATGCTTTAGGTGTTCCGCTTGTAGTGTCCCGAATAGGAAGTTTAGAAGAAGTAATTCTTGAGGGTGAAACAGGTTTAAAGTTTACTCCGGGTGATGCATTGGATTTGGCTGAAAAGGTGAATGGTTTATTAGCTAATGAGCCTTTATTGTTAAAGATGAAGGCTAATGCTCAGGCAGTGTTTAAAAATAATTATACGGCTGAGGCAAATTTCAAGATGCTGGATTCAATTTATCAACAGGTTATTAATGAAAAGAGGGAAGTAATTGGATGAGTGTGGTAAATATACTGGGCTATAGTGTGAGTAATGCAGGTTTGCAGAAAGATGCAAAAGTTGCGATGGATTTTGTTGTTAATAATCAAAAGTCAAAATATATGGCGTGTGCAAATCCGCATTCGCTTGTCGAGGCGGTGAGCGACAGTGCATTTAAGCAAGCGTTGCATAAGGCTGATATTTTATTGCCAGATGGTGCGGGTATTTTACTGGCTGCAAAAATTTTAAATTTAGATGTTAAGGAAAGGGTTGCTGGCACTGAGTTTTTTATTGAATTAACTCGGTTGTGTAATGAGAAAGGGCAGGTTAATGTGTTTTTTCTGGGATCTACTGAGCAGGTGCTTGAAGGGTTGGTGAAGCAGGTGAATAAGACTTTCCCTAATGTGAATATCTGTGGGACTTATTCCCCTCCGTTTAAAGCTGAATTTTCTGATGAGGATAATCAGGCAATGGCGGATGCGATAAACGCTGCTGATACCCATGTTTTATGGGTGGGGATGACTGCGCCCAAGCAGGAAAAATGGATTTATCAGAATAAAGATAAGCTAGATGTTAATTTTATCGGGGCTATAGGCGCGGTGTTTGATTTTTATTCGGGGTCTAAAAAAAGAGCGCCAGAATGGATTTGTAACTTAGGTTTAGAATGGTTACCTCGATTATTGCGTGAGCCTGGACGTCTTTGGAAAAGGAATTTTGTTTCTTCTCCTTTATTTTTATGGGCTGTATTTAAGCAGAAATTTAGTTTGTCGTGAGATAATTAATTAAATACCTGATTACCCATGACTCTCCGCTAATGTGGAAGGTGAACAGGCTTCTCTCATAGCCCTCCCTTGCTGGGGAGGGTTGGGAGGGGAGAATTTAAATGAATCTCTTTTGTTGTTATAAAAAGATAAAGAGTGATTTTATTTCCCCCTCTCCCTCTGGAGGGTTAAAAGAAAAGCCGTATTGAATTTTAAGTATAGGCTGAAGCTTATACGTAATCAGGTAGCAATTTGATGTTGTAGGTGATTGATTCGTTCATACTTTGTGGGTAAGCTTTCTTTGTATTAATAGGCTGGTTTTTATTTGCTCTGCTTATTCAGCAGCTTTCATCGCTTTTAAAATACTCAGCATACATTGTATGTCGTTCTTGCATTTTTTAGCAGGAATCTAAGCAGTAAGGAGTAGATCTCCGATAAAAGACTTTGGGAATAATGCGTTATATAGAGTGCTGCGGTTGCTTTATCCTGATTGGCGTAGATTCATAGCTAGTCAGGTATATTTTTACTTGATTATCCATAAGTTTTAGCCATTTTTCAACAAACTAGGCACTGGATTTACACGTCATCTTGGCAGGGATTGCCGAGATCCAGAATCCATGGAAGGTGAGTGCTGAGAATGTAAATGCTGTGTACTTCCCATTCCCTGGCCTCTAGATTCCAGTACTCCCTGCTGGTATGACGGATATTGTGATGGTTGTGTAACTGCTCGTCATCTTGGCAGGGATTGCCGAGATCCAGAGTCCATGGAGGGTGAGTGCTGAGAGTGTAGATACTGTGTACTTCCCATTCCTGGTCACTGGATACCAGCAATCCCTGCTGGTATGACGGTGTGGATGAAACTTATGGGTAATCGGCAATTTAAACCGAGTCTGTAACCCAACTACAAATAACAAGAGATTATCATTTTATGTTTGGGGCGCAGACTTTAATCTGCTTATTTTTATCTAACAAATGCAGGCTAAAGCCAGCGCCCCTTAGCATACAGAAAAGTTTGTTATTTAGAAGGAAAAACTATACTTTTAATTAGCAATCTGCCTCTCAAGACGCCGCGTAAATACTTCCATGTAGCCTTGGCGACAGCATCCCTGCAGTCAACAGTCTTGAGAAATACAATGGAAACAATTTAAAAAGTTCATAACCGTATAGCTATATTTTATATTAAATGTAACAGTATTAAGGTGCTAAATAATTTTCGAAAGGTAGTAGTGGATTTGTTTGCTCGCGTCCTTCAGCTCCGACTGCTTCAATAACTAGAAACTCATCTTCAGCAAGATCAGGTGACAAGGCATTGCCATCATTAACAGCAAAATTATCGCCTACATGACCATGAGGCACTTTAATTTCAGGATGATCAAAAGGGGCTTTTTCAAAGCGCACGCGATCATCTGTTAGTGATTTAAGGAAAGCGACTAAGTCTTTGCGATTTTGTTCAGATTCTTGTAGTTCAAATAAAGGAAAAACTAATACCGTTTGTTTGGCATCGTGATGAAAATTTCCCCCTCTAGCATAAAACTCAACAACCTCTTTCAATGTTGCCATGCTGCCGTTATGCATATAAGGGCCGGTGAGTTCTATGTTGTGTAATGATGGGATTTTAAAGGCGCCTTTAACAGCTGTTGCTATTTTTTTACTGTCAGGGTTAGCTAATTCAATTTCTGCTGCTTGAGGTGTCGGTAAAAATGCATATTTATCCGCTTGAAGGAAGCAGTTTTCTGTTGACTGTGGTTGATTAATCACATTTGGTGGAAGGAATAATCTGGGTTGGTTGAATGGAGGCTCGACTCCCATAGCTAGTGGGTATTCCAAATCACAGGATCTAACATTGTTGACTTCAGTGTCAACGACCTGATTTTGGTTGTTGACTAATAGTTGTAGGTATTGCAATGAAAAGGAAAGAGGTTTTTTAAAATCGTCTAGACCACCCAGACCTAAATCTGTTGCCTCAAGGGCGACACCTGTTGAGGCAAAGCCTGTATCAGTAAATGCAGTATGCGTTTGAGTTAATTTACGGGTAACTACGTTAGAGGTGGTACTTATAGCGTCAGGAAAAGAGCCAAAAGCTTCTGGATGTACCTGGTTTAATGTTGCATTGGCAGCAACAGATGCTGCACTAAAGTTTGGTCCTATATGGCAATTTACGCATTCATTGTTTTTAAACAATTCTAAGCCGCGTAATTCAGAAGCTGTTAAATCAATGGGGGTGTGGTTGGCATCGCGTTGGCTATTGTCAAAGCGTGACTGGTCAGAAATTAGAGTTGACTCATATAGTTGAATAGAGAGGGCAAAAAACAAAGAAAAATTTGCTTCCATCTGATTGTAAGCAATTTCACCCTCTGGGCCGCCAAATTTTCCTCGGCGAGTATAAGACCAGTATTTTTTATTAAAAGCTTTTCTGATTAATGTCTTGTAGGTAGTGCTTAAGCCGTTTTTCAAATCACCGGGAGTGCTGTGACTTAAGTTGCCTAGTACGCTATCATTCCAATGTACTTTTTGGCTTTCCAGTGGTTGACGCATTAATAACTTTCTGCCAATGGCTGGGAATGAGCGGTTTTTACAGCCCATCTCTGTGTCGCTTAAAGGGGGGGCTAATGCTAAAGAGGCTAAAGAGGAGTTGATTAGGTGTAGAGGTTGTTTGGCTACCGTGCGTCTATTGACTTGTACCCATACACCAGCCTTTTTGTCTCGATCACCCCAGGGGCTGCTACCATTAAATACATTGTTTGCACGACCATCCCAGAAACTTCGGTGGTTAAAGATAGAGTTGATGACGGTTGGGGTGTTGCGAGGTTCTACTCGGCGAGTGCCAGTTCCATTAACGTGAAATATTGGATCGGCAGAACGATCGCACTCATCAACTGATTGCTTGAAAGCGGAGGAAGAAACATAATCACCGCTAAAGGTGCCAGCAGAAGATGAAACATCATCTGTATCGTAAACAGTGGCAGAATTTATATTGAAAGGGTCTTGTTTTTTATGGAAGGGAAAATCTGCTTTTGTTAGAGTATGGTTGGGTCCCATTTCAGTATTTTGAGAAGACAAGCTAAAAACTTGGTCTTCAAAAGCGGTTGATTTTCCACCGGGGGATAGTTGGTTCTTTGTACGTCGATCTGCCCCTGCGTGAAAATGACAGGACCCGCAAGCCATGCCATCACTGCCAACATTAGTATCCCAAAATAAGGCTTTACCAAGGGCAATTGCACTATCTTTATCAGTTATTATGGGGCTGTTTCCATCCAATAGTCCCGGTACTTCAGGAGCGACAAGGTTTTGTAGGCTAATTGGAGCCGGTGTCGCGGCTAAAGTTTGAGTGGATGACAAGGCAATTGTCAAAAACAAAGAAGATAGGGTAAAACGATACAAAGACACAAATATTCTCCGACAGAATAAGTTCAGTAAAAAAGGATCCAGACTATCAATATCCTGTCGAATAGCGGGGATAAAACAAAAAAAGTCGGTGAATTTAAAATTCACCGACTTTCCATTTGGTGCGCGTGTTAATCCATTTACGGTGATTGAATAAATTCTATCCAAGAATACTTATTCAAGTATCACGTACGCTGTATTAAGCAGTTAGTTTTCTACGACCAGACGCAAATAATCCAACTAATGCAGTACCAAATAAGTAAACAGCCGCTGGTACTGGTACAGCAGATACATTAGAAATTTCAAGGTCAAAGCCGCTTCTTACGTTATTAGTACCTTCCGTACCACCAATAAAGATTGCATACCAACCAGTAGCCAAATCCGAAAGAGTCATTTCAGCGTAACCAGCACTTGTAGTGCCTGTTAAAGCACTGTTGTAGGCGCCAGTACTTAGATCAGTAACACCGGCTTCTACAGTTTTTCCCCAGCCATTTTCAGTTTGAGCTGGGCCAGAATTAGCATAACCAAGTGTTTCTAATAAACCATTGCCATCATATGCGCCGCCAGATGTATCAGTCATCCATAAAGTGCCGTTTTCACCAATTAAACCTGTTTGGTTGAATGAGTGGGGGGTACCTTTTAGTGCTGATGATAGTCCGTCATTAGCATTTGCAGATCCACCAGTCCATTCAGATGTGCTGCGCCATACAGTAAAGCCTGGTGATAAGGCATTTTCATCAGCTGCTGTTACAGAAATTTTTGTATCATAACCGTGAGACATAAATGTGTACCATGTACCTTTATGTCCCCATGCGGCCATATCCAAGCCTGAGTTACCAGTAAAGGCAACCTGGTCTGTTGAGCCTGTTGCTGAAATGGTTGTTCCTGAGTTCATTAGATGATTAGCCATACCCGCATTCATCACCGTTTGATCCCATGCGGATTCTGCTTGAGGTGTAACGCCGCCGACGCCGTTATTTGCCGCAAATACGGAAGTGCTTGCAAAAGTTAAAGTTGCAATAGCTAAAGAAGTTTTTAGTAAAGTTTTCATTTTTTGTTATATTCCTATATACCTTTAGCAGGTATTTTGGTTTTATAGACGCAATTAGCATGACCTTTATCACTCAAAATAAGCTGATGAGATAGGGTTCATGGCTAAGATTAAGGTACGAGTTAATTTAAAATATCCTGTTTAAACCTTCTTACTCGTTCACCTTGATTTCTAAGGTGGTGGCTCGGCTGTCTGCGTCAGACCCGTAGCTTTCCGGCCCCGCTTCTCAACGGGTGTGGCAAATGAATTGCAAAATCCATAGTAAAGAAATTTTCTTTATTGCAATATATAGTTCCCTAAGCAGGTAGTGTGCCAACAGAGTTATGCATTGATTTTAATAGGTTTAGAAAAGTAGTAAGTTGTAATGTAAGTGATTATTGAGGGATATGACACACTAGTAAGGGAAATGACTTGTTTGTGGGGGTGGGCTTGAAGCTATCGTACTGATTTAATATTTGTCGAAATAAGGGGGGTTATTGTTTTGGTTATAAATTATGCTTGTGTAGGTTGTATACTACATTTATCTCAGCTGTCTTTTGGGCATTAATCTTCCTTCTAAGTAACAAAGGTTAATTTTACTTATTGTTATACTAAGCCCTTCCCTCAGAAAGCGTCATCTTGGCATGGA
>ENA-ORXI01001428-ORXI01001428.1-sediment-metagenome-genome-assembly--contig:-NODE-1428-length-18490-cov-14.647532_pt1 | contig 18490 bp, 18 predicted proteins | sample MGYA00237861_ERZ511468 | MGnify/ENA primary metagenome ERZ511468 (study PRJEB26299, sample SAMN06266213) | sediment metagenome | isolation source: Hudson Canyon methane seep mesocosm | place...
AGCAAATGGCATTGCGTATCGAAGTTAGCCGTTCACGCAGTGGTAGTCATATTAAAACCATTGCGGCTTATCATTAACCCTCTTTGTCAGAATAGTTTTCACCTTATTTAATCATAATATTCAATGTGTTACTTCTGCTTAGTCGTTAATAGCTTTCCACCTAAACCGCCATGTACATCTACCCATAAACAGGGCAAACCTAGGCTATCTAACCAGTCAATACCCTCATTCTCTTTAAGCATTGCAATACTTGCTGCACTGCCTGCCACTACACATAAATCACTGATAACACTCACCGCTGCTAAATAATTCACCGGCCAAGCACTTTTAGGATTAAATACATGGCCATAACGCTGTCCCTCAATAATTAAACAGCGCTGATAATCGCCACTACTTGCTAATGCACCGTTATATAATTCAATTGTTTGTAATAGTTTCTCTGGTTTACGTGGGTGTTGAATACCAATTAGCCACGGTTGACCATTATAATGTGGTCCTATTACCCGAATATCTCCGCCTAAATTAATATAGCCATGCTCTATGCCTGATTCTTGAAGCAATATAGCACTACGATCTACTGCATATTCTTTAACAATACCGCCAAAATCTAATTCCAAACCCTGTTCAGGAAATTCAAGCCAAGGTGACTGCCAGTGTATGCGTTGCCAACCAATATTTTTAAGAATAGCCGCTATTTGTTGTTGAGTGGGTAGCTGTAATTGTTTAGTTTGCCAAATTTGACGGAGTACCCCTGAAGTAATATCAAATAAACCCTCACTTTGTAAATAACAAGTCGCTGCATAATCAAGCAAAGCTGAGGTTTCTGTATCGACTTGTACTCGTCCACCCGTTGCTGCAATACGGTTAATTTTGGATAATACGCTATCAGAACGATAACGTGAATAACACTGCTCTAAACGCTGCACATCATTGATAATACACTTTGCAATTTTTTTAGCTTGAATTTTAGCTTTAGAAGCCGCGTAAAACTGCAATTCACAGGGTGTGCCCATTGCCTCAAAAGTATAATGATATAGCTGCATAAAATATCGCTTACTTTTTAAAACATGTAGCGCCAACTCACAACTAATGCACCATCGCGCTGTAATTGTGCACCATTAAAATCAGTATGTAAGGGCTGTAGCCACTCAAAACTAAGTCGATTACCTGCTAATTCACCATGAGGCATTTGAGTACTTAAACCCAGTCCTATATCCCAGAATTGACCACCATAATTGTTTGGGTAATCTATCGGGCCAATACGGCCATTAAAGGCATTAAAATCTCCACTAATGGCTTCTTCGGCACTATAAATGCCACGCACCGAAGTCGATAGCCATGAAAGCATTTGATAACTTAGCCATGCTGTTGTTTCAACACGGTTACCGAGGCGATAACCTGATTTATTTTGTGCTTGCATCCGCACTGTTGCATTAACTTGAGCTCCCCATGAATAATCATTATGCACACCCGTATAAGTTAGGCTGGGTAAAAAATCCCAAGTACCGCTGCCTAATTGCATACCAAAATGGACTAAGCCACCGTCAGCACGAGCTATTCGTCTGAATTCTAGATCGACGGCTCCTGTTGGTGCGCTAAGCCCTAAACCAGCATGTACTTGTTGACCTGAACCTTGCCATAATTGCAGTAAAGCAGCGACGACAGTATCACCTACTCCACCAGTTGTATGACCTCCAACCCCACTATGTTCATGGACATCAGCCCGTGCCGCAGGACGACCCTCTAATTCACGTAAATTCATACTCATCGATACAAATTGTGGCATCAGCATAATATTTAGCCAATCAGTGGGTGCATACATAATATTGAGCATATGCATTCCCATAGTCATATCCGACTGCGTGAAACGACACAAATCTGTTCCGCAGTCTTGTTGTACAACGGCTTCGTCACTAACAGACTTACTGCCTTGTTTCATTAATCCCTGACGCTGACTGTGCATAAAACTGTAGCCAAACATCCAGCTATCGGCTTGGGTTAGCATATGGGCAAAACGTAGTCCTGTCGGCATTGCATGATGCTTGCCTTGCTTATTATGATGTTGATGGGATGATAAGGTTTGGGCGGCGGCATCTAAATCAACACTTAATGCCGCATTCGCAACATAATAATCAAAATCTGCAAAACTACTTTCACCGCCTCCACCAAGTTTTAAGTTACCTGCATGGCTATAATATTCAAAGCCTGCTTGTAAGCTAATGCCCTTAGTAAATTGTTTGTCGAGTGTTATACCGCCACTCAATACACCATAACCTGATAAGCGGTGATCACTAGAAAAATATTTAGGTAATTTTGTAGCATCAAACGTTTCTGTTTTATTACGCACATTGAGGGTGCTTTCATCAACAAGATTACCTGCATTATCAACAAGATTAAAAAAATCATCACGGAAATATTCAACCCCATTATTTGGGTTACTGACATCAACCCAAATTTCACGCCCTGTTGCATCAACTTGTGATTGACGAAAATTTTGTACACTGACCAAATAAGGCTGATAAAAACTAGCACTACCTTGACTATAATAACGAATCCGAGGACTGATGCTCCATCCTTGTCCTAGCGGTTGTACCCATTTTGCAGCAAAAGTATGGCTTTCAAGCCCCCAGTCATCATGGGAAAATTGATAATTAACATGCAATGCTGCATCAGACATATCTATATATTGCACATAATTAGCACTAATAGCCCATTGATTACGACTGTTTGGACGTTGTTCTAATAGAGCTTGAACATTGCCATTAATAGTTTGATTATTATCAAATGCATTAGGGTCTACAAAAATAACAGTAGTTGCCTTATAAGGATTAGATAAGTAACCACTGCTATGGGTATAACTAAGATTTGCTTCAACAAATGCTTTTTTATTAATAAGTTGATTAATTCCCCAGCTAGCCGCCCAATCTTGTCGAGTGCCATGTAAAATTTCCGAGCCCTCCCGTAATTCAATCTGTGATTTATAAGCGGTTTTGGTTAGGTAAGGGGCTGCATCATGATCAATAATCGCCGCAATATTACTATGAGTATAGTTTAAACTAGTTTTTAGGCTAGTTGCTTTTTGATTTAAATCCCAACGGCCGCTAATACCACCAAAATGAGATTTATAATCATTTTCCAGCGACAAACCACCATTAAGGATTAATTCTGCTTCATTCCATTGGTAAGCTAAATTAAAATCCGCTTGCTGACGAGTTTCGGGTGATGCTGATGATAAAATATGTACCAGACGATTATCCTTGACAGGTGTTTGTGTACCCTCTGATAAAGTTAATGGCATTAATGATTGATCTAATAATACTTGACCCACTAACAGTGGTGAAGCTCCAACAATTACAACGCCGTTATCACTATTCTTTAAAATAGGGGTATTGCTATTAATCGCTAAAGGTGCAGTACTAACGGGGGTAGCACCAGACCATGTATCTTGGACAACATTAAAGCCAAAATGAATTCGATCGCTAATATTAAAACCTGAGCCTAACTGAAAAGTGTCTACTGATAGCGGGGCACGGTCACTCGATATATTAATCAGGTCACGCTTATCTTCTTCATAATGACTGTATTGAAAATAACTTTGTGGCTCTTCTGTATCAGCAAGAGTAGTAGTGGGTACTAATCCGGGTAATATTAACGCGGCGGAGGTTAATGCCTGCAAGGCATTATTAATTTTCGGTTTTTTAGTAGCAGCCACAGCCGCCTCCGCCACCGCCTACATTAATATGAGCACCTGCCTCACGACTACCATAAATATGTGCTTGGACATTACTTTGTAAAGGGTAGGGATTTAGTGCCATTTGTGGCTTTGCTAAATAACCTTTTTCCCAAGGAGAAACCGTACTACAAGCATTTAACAGCATAAATAGAGCCAGCATCAATATTCGCATAATTATGTTGCGATTTACCATAATATTCTCAATTCACAACAATGGGTTCAGCTAATAAGCTTTCAATTTCAGCCTGTAAACTAGGTTTATCTATGGCACGAAAACCTACGTGTGCATAACGAACCATTCCTTGTCGGTCAATGAGATAAGATGATGGCATGGCAGCAACTGCAAAATCTTTGGCACACTGTTTACTGTCGTCTGTCGCTAGCATAAAGTCCGCTGGATAATGCTCTAAGAAATTTTTAGCATCGCTAAAAGATTCATCTAAATTTACCCCAATAACCGTTAGACCTTGAGTTTGAAAACGATGATGCATCTGATTCAAAAATGGAAAAGATTTGGCACAGGGCGGACACCAAGATGCCCAGAAATCAATATAAATAACCTGACCTGAAAATTGCTTTAAATCGACTGGAAATTTTTGTAGCTGTGTCGAAGTCAATATACATGATGGAGATGAGCTATTTAATGCCTGTGCGTTCACCACTAAAGTGTGACTGATTAATAATGTAATGGCTATAATTTGTTGCTTCAACATCATATTAATTTACTGAAATTGATCAACAATAATTTCAGTACCCGTATGAATGTCATCAGCGGTTTTACAGTGCCATTCAACATCAAAGCGGCGAGGCCCTGCAGCGGTTTTATTTAAGATTAAGCGGTAAACACCTGGACCTGCTGATAATTCAACGCCCTCACTATAATCGGCATCACCTGAAATTTGATCAGTGACATTAGTTGCCATTAAGCCTTTGTAAAGTTGTGCACTAATTAATAAGCCCTCAACAGGTTCGGAATGATCAATAATACGCATAGTTAATTTAGCAGGCTCGCCATTGCCATCATCAAAGCAAGTAATACGTACTAAACCTGTTGCACTTGCATTTAAGCCATCCTCACCTAATGTTGCACCGCCACTATGAGCGTATAGAGGTTGTAAATGACTGGCAGCTAATAATGCAAATGTAGTTAACGTTTTTTTCAATGAAAATTCCTCACTTTATAAACTGATAAAAATAAAAAAGCCCCTTAAAGGGGGGGGGGCTTAATTTAACACCTAAATAATGTAGGTCAAATAGTTATTGTGCAGGCCAAATTTGTGTGCCATCGATAACAATTGGCATATCACGGTTAAGCTGTGCTGCAGAAGGAATTACTACAACATCAACGCCTTCACCACATGACTCAGGAAGGGCTTCAATTGTACGGTTAACCTTTAAAGTGGCAGGTGAATTGTAACCACTGCTATCTTCTATTTGAAATTTTGAACCCACAGCAGGTGTCCATAAGTTTAAGGCATCTGTAGAAAAATCAGCATCTGTAGTGACTTGACAAATATCGGCAATAGCAATTTGAAAAGTGACGCTTCTCGCACAAGAAGTAGGCTCAATAACAACGCCACTAGTTCTAAATGGAATAAGACCCGTTAAATTGTGCTGTAAACCTTTACCGCCACCTGCCCAAAAACCCACTACATTACCAAGTGGTGTTTGAATTTCATCTTGACTCTCAAATATATCATTATTTTGAATTAATTGTACGGGGCTACCCCAGTTTTGTACAAAATCAATTAAAGGTTGAGATGATGCTTCGCCGTTAACGGTCAATGTAGAATCGACTCCATCGGGGAAAACAACAACGGTACCAATGGTATTAAGAGCTTCACCTGCTGCTGTTTTACAAGTATGTCCAATTACTTCATTGTTATAATTGCTACCATGCCTTGCATTGTTTTCATCAATAGTTGGTGTTTGTAAGCGGGTATGTGCAGTAACGCTCTGGGTTGCTATAAGTACAGCACTTGAGATAGATAATAATGCGAGTTTTTTAAATGATAAACAATTCATAATGACCTTTATATAGATAGATAAAACTATAGATAAGCAATAAATAGGCCATAAATTATAATTATCGTATTGGCTATATAATTTCCTACGTTATCAATATATTGCAACTACATGAATTTAAAGGTATATTATAATTTAATAATGCTATAATGTATTTTTTTAAAAAACTATGTTATATAACATGAGTTAATAGGTCATATAACCTATTTGTTTTGCTAGCACTGATTTATATAAGGTGAGCTCCCTTATAAAATTAATCACTTTCATTTTGAAGCTAATTTTAAATGGATTAGCATTTTCATTGTTTTTATCCTTAACCATTAACTAATCAAACAGTATGAATTTTTATAAAAAAATAATTTTAATCGGCTTACTTTGTTGTTCTCATTTAAGTTATGCTGAAAAATCACCGCCATTGATTCGCTTAGGGGTATTGGCATTTGGCACGGTGAATTGGGAATTAGAGGCAATGAAGCAGGCGGGCTTAATCACTACCGCTGATTATCGTGTGCAAATTACAAAAATGGCAAATCCACAGGCAGGAAAAATTGCCTTACAATCAGGTTCAGTGGATATGATTGTCGCGGATTGGGTGTGGGTATCCTATCAACGTAGTTTAGGGCGAGATTATAGTTTTTATCCTTATTCCAATACCACAGGTGCTTTGGTAGTGAATAAAAAGAGTGCTATTCAAACTTGGCGTGATTTAAAGGGAAAAAAACTGGCAATAGCCGGTGGTGAATTAGATAAAAATAGTTTGCTATTACAGGCGGTGATGCTGCAAGCCAATGAACCCCGTTTATTTGCGGAGATTAATAAAGTGTATGGAGCACCGCCGTTATTGAGTCATCAATTAAAAGTGCAACGCGTCGATGGCTTATTAACCTATTGGCATTATGCGGCAAAATTAGAGGCAGAAGGGTTTAAGGTGTTGATGCGTGGCGCGGATTTATTACAGCAGTTAGGCATTAAACAGCAAGTGCCGAGTATTGGTTATGTGTTTAATCGTGAGTGGGCTAATCAGCATAAAACCGCGATACAGGCTTTTTTAGCGACCACAAAACAAACAAAAAATAATTTATGTGAACAGGATAATCGCTGGCAAGGGATTGAAACATTGATACGGGCAGCCTCAGCAAAAAGTAATCAATTATTGCGTGAAAAATATTGTGCAGGACGTATTGTAAACTGGGGTGAGGCAGAACAACACGCGGCAGATGATATTTATCAAATTTTTAAGCGTCTTAGTAATAAACGCTTAACCGGTAATAGTGAGCATATCGAACAAGGTACTTTTTGGTAGGGCGTAATTATAAAATCCCATCATTATTGGCTTGTGATTACAAATGCGAATGATTTGCATTTAGTTTATTTTGTCGATATACTGCAATCTCTAAAATTTGTCGGGATTAAAAGAATGCAGTTTGCTAAAAAATCATTAGGTGTCGGGGCGGCATTAATATTGTTGAGTCAGGGTGTTGGGGCTGCTGAAAGACCAAAAACCATGGATGAAATGTGGAAAATTATTGAAGCCCAGCAAGTGCAGTTAGAGGCAATGAAAAAAACCTTAGAGGCGGTTAAGCCTGAAACGCATAAAACGGCACCTGATGAAACACAAGCTGAAGTAAAAGAACTTAAGCATAAAACCAATGTGCTAACGGAAGTGGTTGAAACTTTGCGTACTGCGTTGGTAATTCCTGAAGCAAAAGAATATAAAAGTTCGTATGGATTAGGACCTGCTGCATCAAAAGTCTATCAAGTTGATCAAGGTTTATCGATTGGTGGTTATGGTGAAGTAAATTTTCAATCTTTTGTTGCTGATAAAGGGGATTCTAAAAATAATGCTGATTTTGAACGCTTGGTTTTATATGTTGGTTATAAATTTAATGATTGGCTAGTGTTTAACAGTGAAACCGAATTTGAACATGCTTCAACAGGGCAAGAAGGTTCAGTCGGTGTTGAGTTAGCGACGCTGGATTTTTTATTAGATCCCATGTTTAATATTCGTGCGGGGATGGTGTTAATGCCGATGGGTTTTGTGAATCAAATTCATGAACCACCCTTCTTTTTCGGTAATAATCGTCCAGAAGTAGAACGTGCCATTATTCCAAGTACCTGGCGTGAAGTCGGTGCGGGGGTGTTTGGTGAGGTAGTCCCTGATTTAAGCTATACTATGTATGCAGTCACTGGCTTGAAAGCGAGTGAATTTAGTAGCAGCGGCATTCGTAGTGGTCGTCAAAAAGGTTCAAAAGCAATCAATGAAGATATGGCATTTGTAGGGCGTATTGATTATGCACCGTCATCTATGCCAGGATTAACCATTGGTGCGTCAACCTATTTAGGTAATTCAGGTCAGGGTGAAATTGCAGGCACCGATGTGTTTACTCAACTTTATGAAGCACATATCGAATGGAAATATCGTGGTTTAGAATTTCGTACCTTGGGATCTTGGGGCTTTATTGAAGATGCAGATCTAGTCAGTGCCGCAAATGGGAGTACTGTTGGTAGTGCTAACTATGGCGTGTATACAGAAATAGGCTATGATGTTTTACCTTTAATTCTGCCTAATACCACTCAATATTTTGCACCCTTTTTTCGTTATGAAAAAATAGACACTTTGGCCAGTGTCGCAAATGGCTATCAAGATGACTTAAGCAAAGAACAAGATATTTATCAGGTTGGCTTTAACTACAAACCGATTCCACAGGTGGTTATTAAAGCAGATTACCGTAATAGAAATACCAAAGCAGGCACTAAGCCTGATGAATTTAATATTGGTTTTGGTTTTATTTTTTAAAAAGAGACAATTATGCACCGCATAGCTAAAGGTAGTTATTTTTTATTATTATGTTTTAGTGTTTTGGCATTTTCATGTGAAGCGAAAGTGTTTTACAGTAAGCAAGAAGCCATGACGTTAGCTTTTGGTGAGCAGGCTAAGGTAGAAATGCTGTCTTTATTTCCCAAAAAAGCCCAGCAAACTGCAATTGAAGGTTTGGCACGGGTAAAAATGAATTCACCTTTATTTACTTTTTATGTGGCTAAAAAAGACGGTCAAATACAGGCTTATGCGGCGATTGAAACCCGTAACGTGCGGACTAAACCTGAAACCTTATTGGTGGTTTTAAATGCACAAGGGCAGTTAATAAAAGTAGAAACCTTGGCATTTCATGAGCCGCCTGAATATTTACCACCAGCACGTTGGTTTGCACAATTATTTAATTTACCTTTAGATGAGCTTAGTTTTGGTGCGGGTGTGCAAGGTATTTCAGGGGCGACTTTAAGTACCCGTGCAGGTTTAGATACAGTGCGTAAAGTGCTGGCTATTTATCAGGTTATGATAGCTGAGGCAGGGCGTTAATGCGTTTTTTTGCTACGGGCGAACAAAATAGACAGTTGCTAATGAATAGCCTAATTTTAATGTTTTTAGGCTATGTGCTATTGCTTTGGATTAGTAATGGCATGATGTATTTTCATAAAATGGCTTTAACGCCGAGTTCTGTGGTGAGTTATTATTTAGGTTCAGAACAGGATTTTACCCAGCCAAGAAGTTATCAAAGTCTGTTAGAAGTATCGCATTTTCATTTATTTGCAATGGGAATGTTGGTGCTAACCTTAACGCATTTGATGATTATGACTAATTTAGCACTATGGCTAAAATTAACGCTAAGTGCTGCCATTTATATTTCAGCGATTGTCGATGAATTATCAGGCTGGTTGATTCGTTTTGTACACCCCGATTTTGCATATTTAAAGATTATCAGTTTTATCACACTTGAGTTGTCATTATTAGCTTTGATTATCACTGTGATGTTATCGTTATTATTAGCACGCGGTAACATGAAGCGTAAATAACATCATCGACATAGAAAATCATATTTTCTATGTGTGGGGCGTAGACTTTAGTCTACCTTTTAAAATAGTAGGCTAAAGCCTACGTCCCAATATCGCATTTTTAAAAACTACGCATCTCTAAGTGGATTGGGTTTATAAGCTAAATATAACCTTAAAACAAGCCCCCGTAAGTTGCTGGGAATGGCTGAGTTGTATCTTGGCATGATGTAATTGCACAATTTCCTTAACAATAGCCAAACCTAAACCACAGCCTTCACTGGGAGTGCCTTGAATACGGTAAAAGCGTTCAAAAATTTTATCCTGTTCTATCATTGGAATACCTGCACCATCATCTTCAATAGATAACATAGGCTGTGTACCAGATATTAATTTCACAATAATCTGGCTTTGTCCGTAAGCAATCGCATTACTGATTAAATTAGCGAGTAATTCATTTAATAAAATAGCATCCCCTCTAATCCATATTTCTTGTTTAGGGTCATCAAAGCTCAATTCAATGTGTGCGTTAATAGCTTCAGGCACCCAGTTGATACAGGATTCACGTACTAATGCCCGTAAATCTAAGTGTTCTAATGTATGACTGCATTCAATAGGGCTGGAACGGGCTAAGGCAAGTAATTGGGTAATTAAATGGGCGATACGATTGGTACTGGTTTGCATTTGATGCAAGGCGGGGCGCATGGTATTGACATTATCTTCACGTAAAGCAACTTCAGTTTGTAGTTTTAAGCCTGCAATCGGAGTGCGTAATTGGTGTGCGGCATTGCTAATAAAACGTTGCTGGGCGCTAATCGCTGTTGAGAGGCGTGCAAGCAATTGATTGATGGTGTCTGTTAGGGCTCTTACTTCACTAAAAATATGGGAGTCATTGAGCGGACTTAAATCATAAGGTGAACGCTGTGCGAGTTGGTCGGTGAGGTGGTGTAGCGGCGATAGGCCACGAATAACGCTTCTAAATAAATACAGACTAATCAGCAAGGTAAATAAAATTTGCGGGATTAAATCGGCTAATAAAATATCCATTGCCATGTCATGACGCTTATTGAGTGTTTCAGCAACATGAATAGAAACGGTTTCAGGTAAATCTTTAGATTTAACCTGAATAGAGACCATGCGTATGAGTTGATTATGGAAGCGGGTCGTGCTAAAAATAGGCTGGCTATTATGTTGTGCTATTGCAATTAATGGCTCTGTTAAAAATATATCACCTGCGAGTTGACCTTGTTTTTTTGAGGTAATTTTAAAATAGGTTTTATCTTGATTATTCCAAGTAAAAATCTCTAGGGCATTTTCTGATAATTCAGCATATATTTTATTATCTTTAACTTTGATTTCTTGCTTTAAGGACAGGGCGGAGTTGAGTAGCTGGCTGTCATAAGTTTTATCAACATAATGTAAGGTAACACTGTAAGAAAGTGAGGTTTCTAGCAAGATAAAACAAATAACCGGTATCAGAAGTCGGACAATAATGGTTTTTTTTAGGCTGTTATACGCCATGTTCAGTCTCCTCTAATAGATAGCCTAAGCCACGGACAGTACGAATATTTGCTTGGTAAGGTTGAATACGTTTGCGTAAGCGATGAATAACGACTTCAATGGCATTATCGGCTAAGGCATCACCATCAACGGCTAGGCGTTGTGAAATACGCTCTTTACAGACGACTTTACCTGTTTGTAACATCAATATTTCCAATAATGCATTTTCGCGTATTGATAGTGTTAGGGTTTTATCTTGGGTAAATATTTGATGACTTTGGGTGTCGAGTTGTAATTGCCCGACGCTAATAATTTGATTAAAACCCGCATAGCAGCGTCGAATTAAGGCATGAATACGGGCTTCCAATTCACCTAAATCAAAGGGTTTGGTTAAATAATCATCTGCCCCTTGGTTAATGCCTTCAATACGATCATTGACGGTATCACGAGCGGTTAAAATGAGTACCGGTAGGGCAATTTTATCTTTGCGTAAGCGTCGCAAGACATCTAAGCCATCCATATCCGGTAAACCTAAATCAAGCACAATTAAATCAAAATCCTCTGCATCTAATAAGCGTAATGCATAGGCACCCGATTCGGTTGCGGTGACATGATAGCCACTGGTGTTTAAAATGTTGATGAGTCCATCACGGAGTACAGAATCATCTTCAACTAATAATATGTTCATCGCTATCAAGGGTGAAAGGTTAATGTAAGGTTGAGCAAGTAGACTATAGTTATTGCATGGTTGGGTTTATAGGGTCTGGGGTGGTTTGTTAGAACCTTTGATTACCGTGGATCCTGATGTTGAGATTAATCCTATTTTTCAATATCATTATATTAAAGATTAGAGGGTATTATGATACATAAACATATTAATTATTATGTTGGCCATTTAAAAGATGATTTGCCAGCAGGTTTAGTGGTTTTTTTAGTGGCGTTGCCTTTATGTCTGGGCATTGCTATGGCATCAGGTGCACCGCTGTTTGCGGGTTTAATTGCCGGTTTAGTTGGCGGTATTGTGGTGTCATGGGCAAGTGGTTCACAGCTTAGTGTTTCTGGGCCTGCTGCTGGTTTGACAGTGATTGTGTTAAATGCCATTGAGCAGTTAGGGAGTTATAGTGCATTTTTGGTGAGTGTGGTATTGGCGGGTATTATTCAGCTTATTTTAGGCTATTTGCGTGCGGGTATTATTGGGGCGTTTTTTCCTTCATCAGTGATTAAAGGGATGTTGGCAGCGATTGGTTTGATTCTCATTATCAAACAATTACCGCATGCAGTTGGCTATGATATAGCTTTTGAAGGTGATGAAAGTTATATGAATGAAACGGTATTAAGTAGCTTTAATGAAATTGTACAGGCATTTAGTGCGATGTCTTTAGGGAGTACCGTTATTTCATTAGGGGGCTTATTTTTATTAATAGTATGGGAAACGAAATGGTTAAAACGTTTTTCTATGGTGAGGTTGGTGCCGGGTGCTTTAATGGTAGTATTGTGGGGTGTGGGCTTTAATGCATTAGCATTACACTATTTTCCAGAATTTTCAGTTACCGGTAAACATTTAGTGTCTTTAGTAACCACTAATGGCTTTGCTGAATTTACACAATTATTTGTGATGCCAGATTTCGATCATTTAAGTAATCCGCACGTTTATATGGTCGCAGTCACTTTAGCGATAATTGCCAGCTTGGAAACCTTATTAAGTTTAGAGGCGGTGGATAAATTAGATCCGCTTAAGCGTACAGCACCGACTAATAGGGAATTAAAAGCCCAAGGTCTTGGTAATATTATTAGTGGTTTAATTGGTGGATTACCTGTTACAGCGGTAATTGTACGGAGTTCTGCCAATATTAATGCCGGCGGTCGCACACGGGTATCGAGTTTTACCCACGGTATTTTATTATTGCTTAGTATTTTATATTTTACTCAAATATTAAATCTTATCCCGTTGGCGTGTTTAGCAGCGATTTTATTACACACGGGTTATAAATTAGCTAAGCCTGAATTATTTATATCGTTGTACCATAAAGGCTGTAATCAATTTTTTCCTTTTGTAATCACTGTTGTGGCTATTTTAGCCACTGATTTATTAATGGGAGTATTAATTGGTATTGCGGTAGGTTTGTATTTTGTGATTAAGGCACATTACCATGCAGCAATTTCATTGCATCATGATGGCGGACACTATACTTTGATGATGCATAAGGATGTGTCGTTTCTAAATAAGGCTCGGCTTAGAAGTATTTTAGATGAGGTAGAGGAGAATAGCACCTTAACCATTGATGCCTCTAAGGCAAAATTTATTGATTATGATATTCAAGAAACTTTAGAAGGCTTTTTAGAGAGTGCCCCGGATGATAATATTACCGTGGAATTGTATGGTTTTTCAAAAGATCATATTTTGCCGCAATTGAAATATGCAAGTAGTCAGGTATAAATAAAAAATTGCTTAGCTTGGAATGGTTGGTTTGGTTACACTATACAGAAATGGGCTACCCGTTTAGATTGGTAGCCAGGATAGTAAGCTAGTCAATTTTTTAAATCTGAGATAATTAATGAAAAAGCACATTCAAATAGCATTTTTAGCCGCCAACTTAAGTTTAACCGCCTGTAGTATTCAGCCGGCGGTAAACGCTTCCAAAACATATACCATGCCGAGTTTAGATCATGGATTAATTCAATCACCCATTAATATTTTATCTTCCCAGCAGCACGCATCTCAAAATCATAAAATTACTGTGAATTTTCAAGATGAGATTAGTGCTGTTGAAAATTTAGGCCATACGGTGCAATTGGATTTTGCTGAGGGTAGTTCCATTATTAGTGATGGTATACGTTATGAATTTAAACAAATGCATTTTCATACACCTTCAGAGCATTTAATCGATGGCATGACCTTTCCAATGGAAATGCATATTGTTAACTATCATGAAGCAAAAAATGCTTCGGATACGCCGCATTATTTAGTGATTGCAGTATTATTTAAGATGGGTAAAGAGAATCCTTTTATTGCTGAATTTTTAGATAAAATCCCTAAACATGAGCATGAAATAACAAAAGTCGAACAAGGACATGTGCGTTTATATGATTTATTTAATGATAATTTAGGTAATGAATTACAGCATTTTTATCATTATTTAGGTTCATTGACGACCGCACCTTATACAGAAAGTGTTAATTGGTTTGTTCTGAAACATGTGATTGAAGCATCACCTGAACAAATTGGTTTCATTAATAATATTGAAGGTAATAACGCACGCCATATTCAAGCACGTTATGGACGTGAAATTGATTGATTAAATTTTCTAGCAGGCATAAAAAAGCCCGTTAAATTTGGGGGTAACGGGCTTTAAAAAACTATTTAGCTTTAATTTAGAAGGTGAGTTGTATTCTACCTGTGAAAGCATGTACATCATCTTCTATACCGTTACCACTAGGTATGCCATCTCTAGCACTAACATCGAATGCGGTACGGTAATCTGCCATTAAACGAATGTTTTGGTTTAAGTACCAGTTAGCGGCAATTGTGACTGCTTTTTCTGTACCGCCCATGATATCGCCAGATTGTAGGTCGCTTTCATCATAACGGATGGCTAATTCAACTGCACCCCAACCACTGCCTTCGCTTAAACCAAATTCTTGGCTAGGTTTTAGGCGTTTAAATTCACCATCAGAACCTTTGTAAGAACGTGATTCACCCGTCAGTGTCCATGCTGCTTGTACATACCAAGCATCAAAGTTAAGGCCGCTTTGTCCTGCATCACGTGCTAACCACATGTGCGCATATTCACTTTGGATAGAGAAAGGCCCACGCATATAGGCTAATTCCATAATACCCATAGTCATACCGTTCACATCACCAATCTTTGCTTTAGTTAGGTTGAGGTTAGACATATGGGTGGTTTCATAGCCTAAGCTAACTTTACCAGCATCCATACCACGGAAACCCACAGCAGCCCCTAAATGGAGTACATTGTTTTTAGTGTTAATCGGCGTATAAGTTCCTCGACCTGAAAGCCCCCAGCCTTCATTGCCTGCTGATTTATTATCATCTGTACTATCGCCGTAGATAGCAAATTGTGCTGACCAATCTTTAGCCGCTGATTTAAAATGTAAGCCTAAAGCACGGTTAAAGGTTTTTTCAGTGAGTGAGTTCACTGCAGAACGTTCGATAAACATAATATCGTTTGAGCTTTCTTGTAGCTCCATACTCATATTTTGTTTTTGATGACCCACAGTAATTTGCAACCAATCTAAACCTTTATAAGTAGTGCTTAAATCTTTAATAACAACTTTATTATCAGCGAAATCAAATTCAGCAACATATTTCCAGTCTTTCCATAGTACACCTTTAACATGTAAACGTGCACGACGTACTTCAGTACCATCGGTATGCTCAAAGTCTTCAGCACCAACATGGTAACCTGTTTGTAAGTGAAAACGTCCACCGATTTTCATTTTGAAGGCTTTATCTGCCGATGCAAAACGTAAGCCTTTTTTATCTAAGCTCATTTTAATACCTGATAAACTGCTGCTCGATGCTTTAGGTTCAGATTTTGCTAATTTTGCATATTGAACTTGGTTAATACTACCGTTCGATAATAAAGTATCAAGTAACGCTTTATCTGTTGCAGACGCTGTATTAAGCGTTAATGCAGTACCTGTTAATAATGCAGCGTTAATTGCTAATTTTAGATTTGATTTCATAGATTTTATTATAAAAGTAAAGTTTCAATATTTTAAAAAGTTGCTAAATTACAACAACTGTTGTGTTAAGGCAAATGTTACAAAAATAATGTGACAGCAATATGACAAGCTTTGAAACAATTTAAAATAAATTTCGCTAATGAAATAATATGTTTTGTAAAGTGGCTATGGGATAATGTCGGGTTTTGAACGCGTTAGATTTTGGAGTAATAATACCGATGGATGAGAATAAGAAGAAAGCACTAGATGCTGCCTTGATGCAAATTGAAAAACAATTTGGTAAAGGCTCTTTAATGCGTATGGGTGATGATAATACCCCGCGTGATATACAAACCGTTTCGACCGGTTCTCTGACATTAGATATTGCTTTAGGCTGCGGTGGTTTACCGCGTGGTCGAATTATTGAGATTTATGGGCCAGAATCATCGGGTAAAACCACCATGACTTTATCCACGGTGGCTCAAATGCAAAAAGTAGGTGGTACCGCGGCGTTTATTGATGCAGAACACGCGTTAGATTTAAGTTATGCGGAAAAAATTGGTGTCAATGTTGATGATTTATTGATGTCACAACCTGATACCGGTGAACAAGCCTTAGAAATTGTCGATATGTTGGTGCGTTCTAATGCCGTTGATATTATTGTGGTTGATTCGGTTGCTGCACTCACACCAAAAGCGGAAATTGAAGGCGATATGGGTGATTCGCATATGGGACTGCAAGCACGTTTAATGTCGCAAGCCTTGCGTAAATTGACCGCTAATATTAAGCGCTCGAACACCATGGTTATTTTTATTAACCAGATTCGTATGAAAATTGGCGTGATGTTTGGCAGTCCTGAAACCACGACTGGCGGTAATGCCTTAAAATTTTATGCCTCAGTACGTTTAGATATTCGTCGTATTGGTGCGATTAAAAAAGGCGATGAAATTTTAGGCAATGAAACCCGCGTTAAAGTGGTGAAAAATAAAGTGGCTCCGCCATTTAAACAGGCTGAATTTGAAATTTTATACGGTGAAGGGGTTTCATTTTTAGGAGAGCTGGTGGATTTAGGGGTGAAGTATGGATTCGTCAATAAAGCCGGTTCTTGGTACAGCTATGGCAAAGATAAAATTGGTCAGGGCAAGGAAAATGTACGCAGTTATTTAAAAGAAAACCCACAAATTGCAGAAGAAATTGAAGCCAGTATTCGAGCTGAAGTTTTTGATAAAAAAGACGATACTAAAAAAGATGAACCAGCGATTAAAGAGAAAACTAAAACTAAGTCTTAATTTAGTGCGTTAATGACTGACGTAGCAGATTATCAGGCTATAAAATCAGCGTGCTTATATTATTTGGCACGCCGTGAGCATAGCCAGCAAGAGTTATTAACAAAAGTAGCGGAAAAAGGCTTTGTTCGCTCAATGATTCAAGAGGTCGTCAGTGAATTAGAAGAGCGAGGCTTACAAAGTAATGCCCGTTTTGCAGAAAGTTATGCCCGTCATCGTGTGCAGCGTGGTTTCGGGCCGTTACATATTGGTGCGGCATTACAGCAACGCGGAGCAGGCGGCTATGATTTTGACATGGCAGTTGAAGATATTGTTGGCAGCTGGGCGTTGCTTTTAGAGCAAGTTTATACCAAAAAATATACCGATAAGTTAGCGTCATTAGACTCCAAAGAGCGTTTAAAACGCAGTCGTTTTTTACAGCAGCGGGGATTTTCGGGCGAAATGATTAATCAATTTTTTAGACAATTATAATTTTAAAAAGTGTTAAGACAACACTTCCCCATTATTTTTCTACATTGGCATGTAGGAATTATTAATTTTTATTTTAGATACATTTTTAATTCATTATGAAAACACTCAGCAGTTCTGCCTTACGGACGACTTTTTTAGAATTTTTTGCTAAAAATGGTCATTCGATTCAACCCTCTAGTTCATTAGTCCCTGTTGATGACCCTACCTTGTTATTTACTAATGCGGGTATGGTGCCGTTTAAAGATACCTTTTTAGGGCGTGAAACACGTAGTTATGTGCGCGCGACTACCAGTCAGCGTTGTGTGCGTGCGGGTGGTAAGCATAATGATTTAGAAAATGTGGGTTATACCGCACGGCATCATACTTTTTTTGAAATGTTGGGTAATTTTAGTTTTGGTGATTATTTTAAAGAAGAAGCGATTCATTTTGCATGGGATTTTTTAACCAAAGAATTGGGTATTCCAGCGGAAAAATTATGGGTGACGGTATTTGATGAAGATTCAGAAGCTGAAAAAATTTGGCTAGAAGATGTCAAAATTGATGCGACACGTTTTTCGCGTATTGGTGCGAAAGATAATTTCTGGTCGATGGGAGATATTGGCCCTTGTGGCCCGTGTACCGAAATTTTTTATGATCATGGCGAAGAGATTGCCGGTGGTCCACCAGGAACCCCAGAAGAAGATGGCGACCGTTATATCGAAATCTGGAATTTAGTGTTTATGCAATATGACCGTGATGCCGATGGTCATCTTAATCCTTTGCCGAAACCATCAGTTGATACCGGTATGGGCTTGGAGCGAATTGCAGCGGTTTTGCAAGGTGTCCATAATAATTACGAAATTGATTTATTCCAAGGTTTATTAAAAGCGGCGGCTAAATTAGCGGGCACCACAGATTTAACAGAAAGTTCATTGCGCGTGATTGCTGATCATATTCGCTCGTGTGCCTTTATGATTGTAGA
>ENA-ORXI01001429-ORXI01001429.1-sediment-metagenome-genome-assembly--contig:-NODE-1429-length-18484-cov-26.107948_pt1 | contig 18484 bp, 20 predicted proteins | sample MGYA00237861_ERZ511468 | MGnify/ENA primary metagenome ERZ511468 (study PRJEB26299, sample SAMN06266213) | sediment metagenome | isolation source: Hudson Canyon methane seep mesocosm | place...
AATTAAGGCTTTTCTTATTTCCCCCTCATCCAACCTTCTCCCTCTGGAGAAGGCTTTCGCCGAGAGATAAAGTGAAGGTCTCTGAATACTTACATCAAGGTGGGTGTTTCTTATATTTTCTCGTGGGTAATTAGATTTAATATATTTGGCTTTACTTTTAAGCCGGCAGGCGTAGGTTCGAATTTATTCGTACCGGAAACACCGTACTGCTTAAGAGGTACGAATAAATTCGAACCTACAGAGTTTCTGATATTATCCCGCCTTAAGTAGGTAGCCATATATTTAAACCTAAGCTTTCAATATGGAGTTAACAGCCTAAGCTGCTAGGTATAGAAATACCATGAGGTATCAAGATGGTCGCTAAAATAAGATCATTCTATTATTAAGCCGCTTGGACTGGGATAGAGTTACTCGTTCTGACTATTTCATTTTTATCATTAAAATAAACCAATGTCGGTTGGTAGTTTTTCACTTCCACCTCATCTAACTCAGCATAAGTACAAATAATAATAAAATCTCCTGGACAGGCAAGCCTAGCGGCTGCGCCATTTACAGAAAAAATGCCCGAACCCTCTTCTGCACGAATGGCATAAGTGGTAAAACGCTCACCATTATTGACGTTATAAATTTGGATTTGCTCATATTCTTTGATGCCTGAATAATCAAGAATTTTGCCATCAATTGCACAGGAGCCTTCATAGCCTAATTCAGCATGAGTTACTGTTGCTCGGTGTAATTTTGCTTTAAGCATTGTAATTTGCATATCAGTCTACAGTCTCTAAAAATCTTGGAACCCAATATTATTACAAATTAAAAATACATACACAAGGTACTAATTTTTAATATCCAACTGAATATTATCAATTAACCGTGTTTTCCCTAACTTAGCCGCGGCTAAAATCACTACTTCTTGATCTTCTTGGTTTGCTGCTTGTAAATCTGAGCGCCGGCAAATAGCAAAATAATCCACATCAAAACCATTCTCGATTAAAATCTTAGTTTGTAATTGCTGTATATCAACATAACTTTTAGTACCTAAAAGTATAAGCTCCTTTGCCGCACATAAAGCCCTATATAAGCATACGGCTTTTAATCTCTGCTCAGACGTTAAAAATCCATTACGAGAGCTCATTGCCAAGCCATCTTGCTCACGAACAGTCGCCACTGCATTTATTTCTACCGCTATATTCAAATCCATAACCATGGCATTAATAACCGCTAACTGCTGAAAGTCTTTTTCACCAAAAAAAGCCTTATCAGGCTGAACAATATTAAATAATTTACAAACCACTAAAGCAACGCCGTCAAAATGACCAGGGCGTGCCGCACCACAATAATCGTTAGAAATCTCTTTAACAACAAGGTTCGTTAATCGATGACCCACATAGATTTCTTCGGCACTGGGCATAAACACCACATCAACCCCAGCTACCGATAACTTGTCTTGATCTTGCTGTTCAGTACGCGGGTATTGCGTAAAGTCTTCCCCTTCGCCAAATTGCGTAGGGTTTACAAAAATACTCACGACCACCTTATCGGCATTTTCTTTAGCGGCATTAACTAACTGCAAGTGCCCTGCATGTAAGTTACCCATAGTTGGTACAAAGGCAATACTTTCACCCGCCATACGCCACTGCTTCAACTCATCTCGCAGAGCTTGAATGTTTTCAATCGTCTTCATTTACCTAAAAACTATGTTCAAGCAATGGAAATTGACTGTTTTTTACTTCATCCACATACGCTTGAATAGCACTCAAAATCGAATCTGTTTGCTGCATATAATTCTTTGAGAACCGTGGGATTTTCCCTAAACTAATTCCCAACATATCGTATACGACCAAAACCTGACCATCACAATCCACACCCGCACCAATTCCTATCACTGGAATATTTAATTGCTGTGTGATTTTTTTGGCTAAACCTGCAGGAATACATTCGAGCACCAACATCTGCGCTCCAGCCTGCTCAATTTTTTTCGCTTCAGATAAAATACGCTCCGCATCTTCACTATGCTTGCCTTGTACTGAGTATTTACCTAACTGATAAATAGACTGCGGAAGCAAACCAAGGTGCGCACAAACGGGAATTCCCTGCTGCACCATAAACTGAATCGCTTCTAATCGCGCCCCTTCAAGCTTAACCATTTGTGCTCCACCCTGCTGGATCAACAATGCTGCATTTTGCGCAGCCTGCATAGGTGTCGCACTTGCCATAAATGTTAAATCAGCAATCACAAATGCTCTTTGGTTGCCACGACTCACTGACTGAGTATGGTAAACCATATCCTGGATACTAACGGGTAAGGTACTAGAATGCCCTTGCACGACCATCCCTAACGAGTCACCCACTAACAAAACATCAACGTCAGCTTGATCCATTAATGCTGAAAAAGTAGCATCATAAGCGGTCAAGCTAGTGATTTTTTTTCCTTGGTTTTTCATTTCCTGCAAGTCCGCTATTGTTCTAGCTTTAACTTGCTTAATTGTTGCGTACTGGCTCATCCCGTTAATCTCACTAAACCATCCAAAGGGCATTGCTTTACCAACTCAGAAATCTCACCTAAATTGGGTATATTCAAATTTGGCGCAATTTCTTGCAATGGATAAAGAACAAAAGCGCGCTCAGCCAAACCATAATGAGGCACAATTAAATCAGGCTCATTAATTTCTTCTTGCGCATAGAGCAAAACATCTAAATCTAGCGTTCTAGCCCCCCATCGCTCATCTTTACGCACTCGCCCCTGATCAAGCTCTATTTTTTGTAAACATCGTAAAAAATCGATAGCAGGTAAATCAGTCGCTACCGCCATGACGGCATTAACATAATCCGGCTGATCCTTTGGCCCCATTGGAGGACTCCGATACAAGCTTGAAAATGCGGACTCCTGAACATTAGCCAAAGCATTAATCGCTTGCCGAGCTTCTTTGATTTGTATTTCAGGGGTTGATAAATTACTGCCTAAACCAATATAAACAACTTTCTTAGTCATGCGTCTCTGTTTTTGCTGCTGGCTTTCGTCTACGCCTACGTTTTTTGGGGGCCGTCTTATTTAAATTAGCGACCATTTTCTTTTGCTTAGCTTCCGGTACACTTTGAAATTCTGTCCACCAAGCAGCTAGCTCAGCATCTGCACCACCTGTTTCTGCACGTAAAACTAAAAAGTCATACGCCGCTCTAAATTTTGGATGACCTAACAAACGAAAAGCCTTCGACCCACCACGCAATGGAAAACGCATTTGCAAGCCCCATACATCACGCATTGCCATACCAATATGCTTTGGAAAAGCAGTATGCTTTACTTGACCTGAAATAACTTTACTAGATGCTTGCTGATAAGCAATCGACTCGGGCAAGCCTTCTGCTATATTTTTCTCTGCTTCAGATTTAACCGCATCCCATAAAAAAGTAGATATCAAAAAATAAGGCGCAATACTTTTACCTTCAGAAATACGAGCATCCGTATTTTCCAAGGCTTTAGCCATGAATAATTTAGGGAAATGATGATCTTCAACTTTCAAACTGGCTTCGGCAACTGGGTATAAATATTCAAATAAACCGTAATGACGTAACACTTCATAAGTCTGAACCGCGTAACCAGATAAAAATAACTTAAGTGCTTCATCATGCAACCGTGCCGCAGGAATATTAGCCAATAAATCAGCTAGGCCATAAATAGGTTTTTCACAAGCAGGGTTCACGGTAAACCCTAATTTTACTGCAAAACGCACCAAACGAATCATACGCACAGGATCTTCACGATAACGCAACTCAGGATCACCAATCAAACGTATTACGCCTGCTTTATGATCATCCATACCCCCGACATAATCGACAATTGAAAAGTCCTTAATATTGTAATATAGCGCATTAACTGTAAAATCACGGCGCATGACATCTTCTTCGATAGTCCCGTAATTATTGTCACGCAATAAACGCCCATCCTGATCAACTTTTGGCGCGCCTTTATCATCATCACCCGCCCCACGAAATGTTGCGACTTCAATCATGTCACGTCCAAACAGTACGTGAGCCAAACGGAAACGTCGCCCTACTAAACGGCAATTACGAAATGTTTGCTTTACCTGCTCAGGACTTGCGTTAGTGGCGACATCAAAATCTTTTGGTTCACGCCCAAGCAATAGATCACGCACACAGCCGCCCACTAAATAAGCTTCGTAACCTTCATTCTTTAAACGGTACAATACTTTTAAAGCATTTTTACTGATTTGGCTGCGCGAAATATTATGCTCTGGTCGCGTATATATTCGTGGCCCGGTAGGCACTGACTTTGCTTCCGAAACTGCTTCGACAATTTCTATGTCAGTTTTTTTGCCTTTATTTATTATTTTTTTAAAAAAACTTAAAATTTGTCTATCCCTTTATTAACTTAAAAAATAAAAATTATCACTTAAAAATTAGTCGTATTGTAACTTACCCATGCTACATATAATACCTATAGCTAAATCCCCTCATTCTAAGTCAGCTCCACCCACTTAATAATAAGCTTTCATGCCAGCAAAAACCCCCGCCAAGCCACCAAGAACAACCCTACACAGAACTTTTAAGACAAACACTACGACTAAAACACACGCCTATTAGGTAGATTTTCTATTACAAAAAATACAATTGTATAGTAGAATCGTCAGTCACTATATACTTAGTCTTGTAATTAAAACGATTATCACTCAATAGCAAAAGCTTTATCTAGGTGAGAAACAACCGGGGGAAACAATGTTAAAAAAATTATTTAGTGCGCTTATAGATCATCCTTTCATATCAAGCATTATGATTTCTGACCTATTTATCTTAATTGTGCACAGACCACCTTTCCTATTTTCTATTGTTATGTTTTCTGGACTAATTGCATTCTCTATGTTCTTAGGCCAAAAACTAGCGCTATTCAAAGTTTAATCCTTGACTCCAAAAAACCCCGAAAAACCTGGTAAGGCAACGCCTGAAATACCAGGTTTTTTTCGCTATTTTGCTGCTATTTTTTACGATACGCTACTACTGATAGCGATTTTCTTTTTAGCGACCGCAATACTCCTTCCCCTTAATTCAGGTGAAGCGATCAAGTCTCCTATAGCCTTCCCTTTATATTTATTCTCTCTTGGCTTTTTATTTTATGGCTGGTTTTGGACCCATGGCGGCCAAACACTAGGCTTACAAGCTTGGAAAATACGTTTAATCAGCACTGAAAGCGCTAAAATCACTTGGCAACAAGCTTTTATACGCTATCTTAGCGCCTACTGCTCATGGCTTATTATTGGGCTTGGCTTTCTTTGGCGAATATGGCAAAAAGATAAAAGAACTTGGCATGACCTAAGCTCTAAAAGCTACCTTATCAACACCGACATTAACGAAGACGACTAATCGCATAAAGCGCTGCTAACAGCACCAAGCTACTCGGCAGTACTGCGACAAAAGGCGGGCTCAAACCATAAACAACCCCCATTTGTCCAACCGCATTATCAATAATATTAAAGCTCATTCCGATTAAAATCCCCATCATCATTCTTGGCCCCAAAGCAACTCCACGCCCCACGCCAACCACAAAAGGCGCCGAAACAAGCAACATCACTAAAGTGACCATCGGATTAATTAGCCTCGCCCAAAAAGCAAGCTCATATTTAGCAGAGTCCTGCTTATTATCTTGTAAAAAATCAATATACTTAGAAAGATCATGAAGCGATAGATTTTCAGGGTCCATCAAGACAACATCCACTACATCCGGCTCAACAACTGAATACCAAACTTTCTCAGCCACATTCTCAGCGCTGACTCTATTTTTAGTTATAAGAGAAGTTTTTACACCACTTAACTTCCATACCCCCTCATCTAAAAATTTACCTCGTTGCGCATTAATAAGTTTCTTCAAGCGCCTATCATCACCCAACTCATAAATTGTAATATTAGCAATATCACCTTCGGTATAAATATCCTGCACATGAATAAACTGATTTCCATCACGCAACCACAATCCATTTGCTGTTCTTGTTACCGGCCTTTGTGTCTTAGCAATACTCCTTAACACCTTCGCTTTTTTTTCCGCATCAGGGCCAATAAACTCCCCCATCAAATAAGAAAAAGTAACTAAAACCATGCCTGCCATCATCACTGCTCGGATAATACCCAATACAGAAACACCTGAGACGCGCATCGCCATTAACTCACGATGATTAGCCATCCCCCCCAATACAAACAAACTACCCAATAAGGCAGCTGATGGCATAAGCTCATATAAATAATGCGGGATCATTAGGCCCATATACATCAATATATGCTTTAAATCGTAATCCCCTACTCCTCGCGATCTAAGCTCATCACTCAAAGTAAAAATATTAAATAATGCATACAGTGCAATCAAGGCAATTAATGTCCCCTTTAGAACCTCTTTAATAATATAACGATCTAAGGCATTCAAACGGTTTCTCCTTTTAATTTCATTAATACCCAAGAAAAGCCATATAATCTAACTAATAGAAACACAATAAAAAAAGCCGCTAAAAAATAAACACTCCAGAAACCTAACCACGGAGGAATTTGACCTTTCACCATCCAGCTAACACTGACTTTTTCAAAATTAGCATAGCTAAAATAAATTAAAAAAGCGGTTGCCAAATTCCCATAAACACCACTTCTAGGACGAACCTGAGCCAAGGGTACCGCCATAACCGTTAATACAATAATACTCAATGGAATCGACAATCGCCGATATAACTCACGTAATTCCTCTAAGTCATCCGTTTCCAGTAATACTGAGGTTTCAATTCCTTCTCGTTTTTGCACCTTAGTACCCCCACCCACTTCCAAACGCATTGCATATTCAGCAAATGCTTCAAAAATATAATCGACATCACCCGCCTTACCCTGAACCCGCTCTCCATTTTTAAATACAATATATAAAGATCCGTCTATTACTTGCACCTCTGCTGTTTCAGCAGTCACAATCCCTTCGCTTTTTCCTCGCTTATTTTGTACAAATACACCCTGCATAATATTGTCAGCATTAATTTTTTCTACATAAAAAATTAACTTTCCTTTATTGTATTCACTGAACCTTCCCTCTGCTATTGAGCGCACACCTATATTTTTCTTCTCTTCAAAAATAACTTGCTCAATTTTATCTGCTGCCCAAGGCGATGCATATAAAGACATCCAAATTGCCAACAATGCCACTGGCACAACCGCTTTAAATACGGATATATAGAGTCGCCCTACACCCACACCAGACGAAGATAGCGCTGACATTTCCTGGTCTCTATACATTCGCCCTAAAACCATCAAGACGCTCACAAAAACTGCTGGCACCAGAAACATAACACTTGCTAAAGAAATTTTAAGAATCAAAATTTCTATAATTGCTTCATTAGAGATTAAGCCTTCAACAGCCATCTTAAGTATCGCAATAAAATTACGACTCACAATAATAACGACCAACACAGCCAGCACCGAAAAGATGGTTTTCAGTAAATCACTGACCATCATCTTATCCATAACAGATAAAAATCGAATATTACGCATTCACCCTCACTGATTCAGTTATTGAGTTCTCACTAGCTTTAAAATTTACCATGTCAAAAACCCACTCTATTCATTGGTATAAACAAACTTCTGTCACCTACTTTCATTTTATCCATGAAAAATATGAAAAAATACTAAAATTTACTCAGGCAGATTTAACTTTGAAGCGCATAACCAACAAACTTCACAGCTACGCACTTAAGGCGGGACACCATGATAGTCCTCGCGTTCCCACCAATGCTCTTTTATCGTAGGGGCAATCCCTTGTGGTTGCCCGGGTAACGCAGAAGCATTAAGGGCAGGCACAAGGCACTGCCCCTACTTTTATGTTCAGTTGTGTAGGTTGCCTGATGCTTGTCTCGTGTTAAGTGGGTAGCCAACTTCACAAACAAAAAAGCCGCAACTTACTGAGACGTAAGCTACGGCTTTTTCAGCGATAAAGAATACTACTTACAATTTAGCCAATACTTTAGCAACGGTTTCACCCATTGCTGAAGGTGTTGGCGCAATCGCCACACCTAAGTCCTGTAGCATTTCCACTTTCTCTGCTGCGCTTTCGCCAACTGAAGAAATAATTGCACCCGCATGCCCCATGCGACGACCTTTTGGAGCAGTTAAGCCTGCAATATAAGCAACAATAGGTTTTTTCATGTGCTTAGAAGCATAAACACCTGCTTCAACTTCCTGAGGTCCGCCGATTTCACCAATCATTAAGATAAGTTTAGTCCCATCGTCCTCTTCAAATTTTTCGAAAATATCGCGATGCGAACTACCGTTAATTGGATCACCCCCAATACCAACAGAGGTTGAAATTCCAATACCTAATTCACGCATTTGGTCAGCAGCTTCATAACCTAAAGTGCCTGAACGCCCCACAACACCCACAACACCTGATTGATAAATATGCCCTGGCATAATACCTAGCATAGATTGCCCTGGTGTTATGGTTCCCGCACAGTTAGGCCCTGTTAAAACCATACGCTCATTTTTAGGAAACTTACGTAAGTATTGCTTAACTTTCATCATATCTTGTGTAGGAATACCATCGGTAATCGACACACAATATTTAATCCCTGCATCCGCAGCTTCCATAATAGAGTCTGCAGCAAAAGCTGGGGGTACAAAAATAATACTAGCTTCAGCACCTTCTTGTTCTACTGATTCTCTTACTGTATTAAAAACAGGGCGATCAAGATGAGTTTGCCCACCTTTACCTGGGGTAATTCCACCGACAACATTTGACCCATAGTTCATCATATCTTGCGCATGAAAAGTTCCAATCTTTCCTGTGAAGCCCTGCACAATCATGCGCGTATCTTTATTAATTAAAATCGCCATTATGCTGCTCCTTCTTTTGCTACTTGTTCATTACGTGCTTGTACTGCTTTTTCAGCTGCTTCAGCCAAAGTGGTTGCGGTAATAATAGGCAAGCCACTTTCTGCAATAATTTTACGCCCCGCTTCCACGTTAGTACCAGACAAACGAACAATTAAAGGAATTTTCATATCAATTTTCTTAACCGCTTGCACAACACCTTCGGCAATCCAGTCACAACGATTAATTCCTGCAAAAATATTTACCAGCATTGCTTTAACGCCTTCATCAGCCAAGACCAAACGGAATGCCTTTTCTGTACGTTCTGCTGATGCACCGCCACCCACATCTAAAAAGTTAGCCGGTTCACCACCTGCTAATTTAATCATATCCATGGTTGCCATCGCCAAGCCAGCACCATTAATCATACACCCAATATCCCCATCTAAACCGACATAGCTTAAACCACGATCAGCCGCTGCCATTTCTTGTGGGTGCTCTTGAGTTTTATCACGCAATTCCGCAACTTTCTGACGACGAAATAAAGCATTATCATCAAAACCCATCTTTGCATCTAGAGTAATTAACTCCCCCGCTTTAGTCACAACTAAAGGGTTAATTTCCAGCATATTAGAGTCTAAATCGCGCATTGCACGGTAACAGCCCTGAATCAATTTTACAGCATGGCTAATCTGAGTAGGCTCTAAGCCCAGTTCAAATGCCATTTCACGCGCCTGAAAATCAAGTAAACCTACCGCTGGATCAATATAGATTTTTTTAATCGCATCAGGATTATTTTCAGCTAGGTCTTCAATTTCCATGCCGCCTTGCGCAGAACCCACCATGACAATACGCTCTTCTGTACGGTCAACTAAAAAACTAAAATATAGTTCTTTTTCTATATCCGTACCCGCCTCAATATACAAGCGAGAACAAACCTTACCTTCAGGGCCTGTTTGATGAGTCACTAAGCGCTTACCCAGCATACTTTCTGCTGCCGCTTCGACCTCATCATGAGTAAAACAAATTTTAACCCCACCTGCCTTACCACGCGCGCCCGAATGAATTTGCGCTTTTACAGCCCAAACACTACCGCCAATTTCACGTGCGCGTTGCACGGACTCTTCTGGGCTATAAGCTAAACCACCTTCGGCAATTTTCACACCATAACCTTCTAAAATTTCTTTTGCTTGATACTCATGAATATCCATAGCACCCCCATCTAGATCTTAAGTAAAATTAAAATAAAAAAAAGGCCGCTCAAAGCGACCTCCCTTTAATACTATTTATTCTTTATGCTTTTGCAGCAATAGCCTCTGCTGTTTTCACAACATTATTAGCCATTTTTTCAGATGCCGCATCAATTAAGCGACCATCTAATGCCGCAGCCCCTTTACCTTGTGCAGCTGCTTCTTTTAACGCTTCTAAAATACGCTTTGCTTTATCTACTTCAGATGCCGGCGGAGTGAAAACTTCATTTGCTAAAGTAATTTGTGATGGATGAATAGCCCACTTACCTTCACAACCTAAAGCTGCTGCTCTTCTAGCCGCATCTTTATAACCATCTGGATCTTTAATGTCGCCGAAAGGACCGTCAATAGGACGTAAGCCATAAGCACGACAGGCAACAATCATACGACTTAATGCAAAATGCCATTGATCGCCAGGGTAATCAGGATTCAAGCCACCAATATTCGTTGTTCTTGCGCGGTTACTTGCTGCGTAATCTGCAACACCAAAATGCAACGCCTCTAAACGACCACCGATTGAACCTTGCTTAGCAATATCTTCTACATTTGCCATACCTAGTGCAGTTTCAATCAAGCACTCAATACCAATTTTCTTAGTCATTCCTTGTTGCATTTCTAATTGATTTAACATGGACTCTACCATGTAAACATCACTGTAAACGCCCACTTTAGGAATCAAAATCGTATCAATTTTATCGCCACATTGCTCGACTAAATCAACAACATCACGAACCATGTACTGAGTATCTAAACCATTAATACGAATAGAAACTGTAATACCTTTACCAGCCCAATCAAGTTCATTAATTGCTTTAATGACATTTTTACGTGCCTGCAATTTATCATCAGGTGCTACAGCATCTTCAAGATCAAGAAAAATAACATCTACGCCGCTATTCAGTGCTTTTTCAAACATTTCTGGGCTAGATCCTGGAACAGCAAGTTCACAACGCTGTACGCGCTGAGAGTTTGCTTCATATAAGGTATGACTCATTAGATAGCTTCCTACTTCTATAAAAAATTAAGACGTTGACTAACCCGGCCTTCCAGGCCTAAGTTAGAAAATTAACCCACAATTATACTGCTCAGCATCTTTTTGTCAATCAACAGACCCGATACCCTTAATATATCAATAACTTAAATTAACTTTCTGCTATTTAATTTTTTAACTTAACCAAATTTTAGGCAAAAAAAATGCGCTTAGCTAGTTTGGTGATAGCTAAGCGCATTATATAAAACTCGAACAATCTGTTTTGGAGGCAGGGTGTTTATTTAAGAGTTGCAAGCATTTTATAGCTCTTCTAAGTATTTGAAAATGTGGCAAATTGTCACGCGACAAATTGTCGCAACCTAATCCCTTAACCCCAAAATATTTCAGGCAAAAAAAATGCACGTTGCTAGTTTGGTGATAGCAAAGCGCATTACAAAAAAACTCAGAACAATCTGTTTTGGAGGCAGGGTGTTTATTTAGGAGTTGCAGGCATTGTATAGGCCTTCTAAATATTTGAAAATGTGGCAAATTGTCACGCGACAAATTGTCACAACTCAGCCCTCCCCCAAAACTATTACTTTAATGGTACCCAGCTACTGTAAAAAATATGGTTCATTTTCTGCATAATTAAAGCGATAAACTTAACCCACAATTCCATTACAAAATGACATTTGCTCGGCCGCACTATATCGACAAATAAAACGTAGCGCGCTTCATCAGTCTCGTTAAATGACTGATGCGATAAAGTATCATCAAAAATAAACATCTTTTTCTCACACCACCGGTTCTCAGTATCACGAACCTTAATATAAGAATCCTTACTGGTAATATCATTGATATTGTAGAGTACTCTCAAGGTTGTACGTAATGGCCCGTAATGCTCATCAGTTGATTCACTTTTATTAAAAATAGAAATACCAATGGTTTTAATATATTTATAATCTTTATGAAAATCTGGCACCGTATAAAAATTCTCAATATTATTGCCGTACCACTTAAAGAAAATCATACTACGCTGCACCTTCTCCGCACGACTAGTTAACTCCTCAACAACATTTTCAACCTTTACCGATTCAATAACTTGTTTAACCTCAGCCTGGCACTCTTCAGGCAACTCATCAAGTTGATACACTTTCTTATTAACAAAGGGTAACGTTAATAAGTCCATCAATATATTGAACGGTGATAGTGCCCACGTCGGCACACCATTACCAAAAAAATAACGATACAACATACGACCATCAATATCACCATTCCTACTGACGTCATAAGCACCACACAACACATAAAAAATCATCACTTCTGGTAAAAAGTAACTTAGTAACGCTAAAAATGTATACCAAATGACCGACTGCACTAAAAACTTTTGCTTCCGCTTCTTAAAATATTCTTGGTCCATTCTTTTTCCTCTTTAAAAGTTTATGTTTAAAAGCTTAAGGAAACACTGCTAAAAAAGCATTTCTACCTATTTGGGTGCCCAAATATGACTTAAGTGACTCATAATTCATCAATTAATTATAGCTACCTTTATACAGTCTCCCTACCTATTACTTTCATATCAGAATATTTTTTTGTGAATTAGCTATTCAGCGAGTAAAATTGCAGGATTAATTTTCCTCATTAAATTTATCGTATTCATTAAAATTAATACGATCCAATAAATTTCAATGAATATATAGGGTACCCACTTCCATGTCATCAAACTCAAACACTCCTCATAAAGCCCCCCCTAAAATGCCAGGCGCTTTACCTATTATCGGGCATATGATTGACTTTGGTAAAAACCCTTTTGATTACATGATGAAGTTAAGAGGTAAGTTAGGGGAGATCGGCGAATTCCGTATGTTCCATCAAGAGATGGTATTACTCACGGGCCCTGAAGGAAATGAAGCTTTTTTTCGCGCCCCAGATGCGCAGTTAGATCAAAATGAAGCTTATAAGGTAATGACGCCTATTTTTGGTAAAGGCGTTGTTTTTGACGCGCCTCCACACATTAAAGATCAGCAACTTAAAATGCTGATGCCTGTGCTACGCGACAAACCTATGCGCACATACTCTAAAGTCATTGTTCAAGAGGTTGAAGAAGCTATAAAGGACTGGGGAGATACTGGCGAAGTCGATTTATTAGAGTTCATGAAACAACTGACTATATATACTTCAAGCCATTGCTTATTAGGCGATGAGTTTCGCTATGAATTGAATGAAGAATTTGCAGAACTCTATCATGCGCTTGAAAAAGGCATGGCACCCATTGCTTTTATCTTCCCTAACCTCCCTATTCCTGTTTTACGTCGTCGCGACAAAGCACGCGTTCGATTACAAGAGCTGGTTACAGGTATTATTGAAAAAAGAGCCAAGAAAACAGAAAAAAGTGACGATGCCTTTCAAATGCTGATAGATACCCGCTATGAAGACGGTAGCGCGCTTTCTCCACATGAAATCACAGGCATGTTAATCGGCACTCTATTTGCTGGCCATCATACAACCGCCGGAACAGCAACGTGGATTGCATTAGAACTCGCTCGCAACCCAGAAAACTATGAACAAGTACTGAAAGAATTTGATGATTTATATGGCGAAAATGGTGATGTAACGTTTGAATCATTGCGCACAATCCCAGTATTTGAACGTGTCATTAAAGAAGTCTTGCGTTTACACCCCCCCCTTATTTTCCTTATTCGTAAAGTCGCTAAAGATTTACCGTTTAAAGACTATTTAATTAAAGCGGGGAAATATGTCTGTGTATCGCCACGTGTTTCACACCGTATTCCAGAGATTTTCCCTAATCCAGATAAATTTGATCCAGACCGTTTTACTGAAGAACGCCAAGAAGATGCAAAGCCTTTTACTTGGGTTGCCTTTGGCGGTGGTCGACATAAGTGTAGTGGTAACGCTTTTGCCATGCTGCAATTAAAAGCAATTCATGCCATTTTGTTACGTCGCTATAAATTTGAATTAGTTAATCCTGCTGAAAGTTATATCGACAATTACAAGGAGATGGTGGTACAGCCTAACTCCCCATGTCTTGTTCGATACACTAAACGCACTAACTTATCTGAAGAACAAGACGCGACGAAGACAGAAACAGCTCAACAAAAATCTGATACAAATTCATTTAAAGTAGAAGTGGATATGGATTTTTGCCAAGGTCATGCTAACTGTATGGCTGAAGCTGCTGAAATTTTCCAGGTTGATGACAAAGGAAAACTCACAGTTCTACAAGACACACCAGACAATGCACACCTGAAAAAAGCACAAAGTGCAGCTAAATACTGTCCAACAAGTGCAATCAAAATCATAACAGATTAAGGAGCCAAAATGCCTGCATACCCTAGAGCAGAATTAGAAGAGATGGTAGAACGCTGGTTAGAAGCAAACCGCCAAGCCGAAAAGGATGGCGATTGGCCTAAGCACCTAGGTGCAATGTATACTGACGACGCACAGTACCGCTGGAATATTGGCCCTAATGAAGAATTTGTCGCTCATAACCGAGAAGAAATTGAAAAATGGGCGCTAGGCGAACAAATGGAAGGCTTTGAAAAATGGAAGTACCCTTACCACCGTATCCTAATAGACGAAAAACAAGGTGAAGTCATCGGCTTATGGGACCAGGTTGCCCCAGCTAAACGTGAAGATGGCACCGACTACATGGTCGAAGGAATTGGTGGTTCTTGGTTTCGTTATGGCGGTAACTACAAATGGGAATGGCAACGCGATTTCTTTGATTTAGGCAACACTAAAGCCTTATTCTTTGAATTGGCTGCAGCAGGAAAACTAGACCCTGCAGTTAAAGAGAAAATTGGTAAGCTTGCTAAAGGTCACCCTCTTCCTGGGCACGAAAAAATTCGCCAAGAACCTAGCTTCCTAACAAAATTCATGGGCTTTGTAGTAATGATTAGAATTGCACTATTTAATAAATAGTCGGCTTAATTTTACTGATACAATAACCACATAAAAACTAACTTATTAGAGACCCCTTTTATGAGTACAGAAGAAGAGAAAAAACAACCTAAAAGCCGCCGCGAACTTGTCCGTACTATGGGTCAAAGTGGTAACTACTGGTACGCGATGGAAGAAAGTAAAAACCTTAAAAAAGGTACATCACTTGAAGTTATTTTCTGGAAAAGCCCTATCGCTTTATATCGCGGTGACAGTGGAAAAGTCCATGCAATTGAAAACCGCTGCCCTCACCGCCAACTACGGTTAAGTTCAGGAATTGTTGAAGGTGAAGAAATTATTTGCCAATACCATGGCTGGAATTTTGATGGCTGTGGTAAATGTACCGGTATTTCACATGAACTAGGTAAAGGAAAAGGTAAAAGTGAACTCCCTAATATCAAGGTTAACTCGTACCCAGTACAAGAAAAATACGGCTTAATCTGGGTATTCCCTGGCGACCCTGCGCTATCTGAAGAAGTGAAAATCCCTGCAATTCCACAGCTAGACCAAGAAAATCCATGGGAATTTATCCCGATTGATGTCAAGCTTGATGCACATTACAGCATGATGTTAGAAAACGTATGTGATTTTAACCATGCCTTCTTACACCGTAAATTCAAACCTTTCACAAACCCGCATTTAAAAGGCTCACGCCGTGAAGGTGACACTATCTGGATCGATTACGAAACAGATATGAGTCAAAGTAGCGCAGTAAAAACAGCCGGCGAGAAAAAAGGTGAAGGCTTAGAAGATATGACACTGTGGTATCAATATCCTTATCAAGGCTCGAATACCGCTGATAAATATCTACATTGGCTATTTATGACACCAATCGATGAAAATCATACTCGTTGTTTTTTCGTCTTTTTATTAGGCCCCCTAGAAATTCCTTTCATTAATAAACCAGTCCCTAAGTGTTTGCGTAAAACAGTGATCTGGATCGCCAATAAACTCTATATCATTCCATTGCTTGGTGAAGATACTTATATTTTAGCGGAAGAAATGCTCGGTCAAGAGCGTCACCCTGATATTCAGCATTTAGAGTTCAACCCAATCGTAGGTGAATTCCAAAAAATGAGTATTGAAAAATGGGAAGACTACGTTCACACCGAAGCACTCCGTAAAAAGAAACAAAAAGAAGCGAAAGAGCGTTATGTATTCACTGGTGCAGGTTTAACTAAAAAAGAGCTGCGTGACTACAACAAAATGCTAGAAGAAAAAGAAGCTGCTGGCTTATGACAATATTAGTAACAGGCGCCTCCGGACACCTAGGCGCCAATTTAATTCGTGAATTATTAAAGCGCGGAGAAAAGGTCCGCGTCTTTATCCGCAAAAACAGTGAAAATCTTGCCATTAAAGGTTTGGATGTAGAACAAGCCTTCGGTGACTTGCGTGATAAAGCGTCTATTATTTCCGCCGTTAAAGGCTGTGATTATGTTTATCACTGCGCTGCCTTTGTGAGCATTCGTGATGGTGATCGTAAAGAACTTTACGATGTAAACGTACTAGGTACCCGTTACTTAATGCAAGCCTGTCACAATGAAGGCGTTAAAAAAGTCGTACATTGCAGTTCTTTTGGAGCTGTAGGTAATAATCCTGAAGGTGCATCAAACGAACAGTGGGCCGTCAGCCCTTATGAAATGACCACAGATTATGAGATTTCTAAAACCTTTGCAGAATTAGAGGTTTATAAAGAGATTTCTCGTGGTTTACCAGCGGTTATCGTTAACCCTTCAGGCATCGTTGGCCCTTGGGATTTTGGTCCTTCCTTATTAGGTAGAACTATTATTGAATTTGCCCAAGGAAAAATGCGCGGGTCCGTTTCAGGTGGTTTTGATTTTGTACCTGTGCAAGATGTCGTACAGGGCCACCTTTTAGCTATGGAAAAAGGCGTGGTTGGTGAGCGTTATTTACTGACAGGCGAACAACACACGATTAATGAAACTTTAGAATGGTTAGAAGAGTTTACCGGCGTTAAAAAGCCATCGCTCGTTATCCCTACCTTTATCATGCAAAACGTTGCGATTGTTAAAGATTGGATCGAACGTAAATTTTTCCCTCATGTCTATCCACGCTTTAATTACCATTCCATTCGTTTATTAAACTGTGGAAAATTTGGAACACATACTCGCGCTGTCAATGAACTAGGGCTTAAACCAACGCCCGTTAAAGAAGCCTACCGAGATTCTATTCAATGGTTCAAAGCATCTGGTTACATTGATTAAAGCTTACTTAGTTAAAGCCTGATAAAACCTATCAAGTTGTAAGTATTCAGAGACCCTCACTTTATCTCTCGGCGAAAGCCTTCTCCAGAGGGGGAAATAAGAAAAGTCTTAATTTTATTCTCCTCACCCCAGCCCTCTCCAGCAGGAGAGGGAGCTACCTGACCTAGCAGCTTGAGAATATAAACTAGGAGGGCTCTGAATACTTACATCAAGTTACCGTAACCAAAGTAGACGCTCTACTAAAATTTACAATACGGTAACTTGATAGGTACCTCAAAACCTCTTCCTTTTTAGAAACCTAAATTCAATCTGATAATTTCTCTGATTCGATTATATAAAACCCTGCCCGCTTGTTAATCCCCGCATCCAGCAAAGCTCGTGCAAGCTGATGAATGGGGACTGCTCGATACCTACGGGGCAGTAAAGCAGCCATATATTTACCAATAAAGAGCCCAAGCCCCTCGAGAGGACGCTGTGATCTTGGACCCGCAATTAATAATGAGGGCCTGGCAATGGTCAGTGAATCAAAACCCAAAACAGAAATATCCTTTTCCGTCTCTCCCTTTACCCTGAGATAAAAAATTCGAGATGATGGGTTTGCGCCTAGCGAGGAAACCAAGCAAAATGTTGGAGTCCCTGCTTGATAAGCCAATTTAGCTGCATTAAGAATATAGTCATGGTCAACCTTGTAAAAGCCAAGTTTGGATTTTGCTTGTCGAAGCGTTGTACCCAATGCACACAAAACACAATCAACCTTCCACCAAGAAGCGCCTTCTGGCAACTCATCAAAGTCAACGATGGGGTTTTCTAGCTTGGCATGAGAGGGTAATGGACGCCGTGATGGTGCAACTACCTTCAAAATATCAGGACTTTGTAATGCTAAATCAAGCATCGCGCGCCCTACTTGGCCAGAAGCACCAATTATAAGTACTGTTTTCATAAACTATTAAAATCTTATATGGGTTATAAAGCGTATTAAGTATAAACAATTATTAATGACATTTTAAAAAACTACCTGGCTATTATCGCAGTGGTTTACTATTTTTGGCTATGTCATTACAGCTGGATTTTTTAATTACTTTTGTTCTTAAGAGCCCTCTCCAAAGGGCATAGGTATCTACACAACTTGGGCAAAAAAACCTCCCTTGCTGGGGAGGCTTGGGTGCACTGCCATTAAGTTAAGCGGTTTAAGGGTGATTTTTTCTTGCTCTTAAGCCCCCTCTTGATGGAGGGGGTTGGGG
>ENA-ORXI01001430-ORXI01001430.1-sediment-metagenome-genome-assembly--contig:-NODE-1430-length-18474-cov-22.622221_pt1 | contig 18474 bp, 14 predicted proteins | sample MGYA00237861_ERZ511468 | MGnify/ENA primary metagenome ERZ511468 (study PRJEB26299, sample SAMN06266213) | sediment metagenome | isolation source: Hudson Canyon methane seep mesocosm | place...
GTCATCACCACCGCTAAAACTCGTGAAGAGGCAATTCGAATTAATGATTTAGCACGACAGACGATTCAAATAAAAGTGGGCGAGCCAAATGAGCTCACTTGGGAAGTTATACGTAATAACGCACGAAAGAAATTTTATATCGCCTGTAAGGCCTGCACTGTCTGTGATGGTGTTGAGTGTGCCGGTAAGGTTCCCGGAATTGGGGGGATTGGTTCAGGCTCTTCCTTTACCGAGAATCTCCATGCTCTTGCAAGGTATAAGATAAATCTTCGCACCATTCATAATGTCAAAGATCCTGATTTGTCGGTAGATTTCTTGGGTCAAAGGCTGTCTATGCCCATCCTTGCAGCTCCTATCACAGGAATGGAAACCAACCTTGCCGGTGGAATGGATGAAAAGGAGTATGCAGCAGCAGTAGTTAATGGATGTATCACTATGGGAACTATTGGCATGGTTGGTGATGGTGCAAGTCCAAATAAGTATCTAATCGGGCTCGAGGTAATCAAGAAGCTCGGTGGATTGGGGATACCTATTTTTAAACCCCGTGCCTTCAATATAGACATTATTAAAAGATTCAAAGCTGCTGAAGATGCTGGGGCTATTGCTGTAGGTATTGATATTGACGCAGTATCATTTAAGACTATGACAATGAAAAACCAGGCTGTTGGTCCTAAATCCATTGAAGAACTACTTGAATTAAAATCTCACCTTTCAGTTCCTTTTATTCTCAAAGGTATCATGAATACGAAGACGGCTCTTGCTGCTATTGAAGCTGGAGCCGATGCGATAGTTGTTTCAAATCATGGCGGTAGAGTGATGGATACGATGCCCGGGACTGCGGAAGTATTGCCTGAAATAGCAAATGCTGTTGCAGGACGGGTAAAGATTCTTGTAGACGGTGGTATCAGAGAGGGAATAGATATTCTCAAAATGTTAGCACTTGGTGCTGATGCCGTTATGATTGGAAGACCCATTTGTATAGCTGCATTTGGAGCGGCTCAGGAAGGTGTAGAGTTTTATCTAGATCAAAAAAGAAACGAATTAAAAAAAGCAATGATTCTTACTGGGTGCCCTGACATCAATCATATAGATCCCTCTGTTATCGTGCGTGATTCAAAAGGCCAAGTATATTAGTTCCAATTTTTAAGAAATAAAAACACCTCTCCTTTGCAATTAGCCCAGAATCACCTTCATTGATATTGACAAAAAACTGAATTTATCTACAATACAGCCTCTTAAGCCAATAGATTATGTGGTTAGTCGTTGCTCTTTAGTGCTTTTCTGTGTTTATCCAATCACTAGTTGATTAGATTGAATTAAGTTAGTTATGACACCTCATGAGGTTGTTGTAAGGAATAAATATTTAACATTCCCTAAGTAGGAGATTAAAAATGCAAATAACCGGCATGCTCTGGGGCAGGAAGTTGCTGGATTTAGTTGAGTATCCTCATTCAGAGGTTCGAGGTCCGGAACTGAGTGTCGACGATATTAAAGATATGATTAAAAAACATGGAGAGATCTTCATTAAACCTGTGTTCAAGGGAGGCGTCGGTAAAAAAGGAAAGTCTGGACTTATTGGGCGCGCAAAGAATTTTACTGATGCTCTCAAGGAAAAGGAACGTCTCTATTTTGCCGAGCACAAAATAGGAAATATTTCTGCGAAGTCGGATGGTGTTACTTATGAAGCAGCGGTTCCTGCAGACCATGAAGTTTATTTTTCAATTTCAGATAGCACGGTTCATCGAGCTCCGATCATGACGCTAACGCATCATGGTGGAGTAGACATTGAAGAACTTCCAGAGGATAAGATTGCGGTTGTCCCATTTGATGCTTTGACCGGACTCAAAGCATTTCACGTATCCAATGCTCTTGTTGGATTAGGCGCTCCACCAGCAATCATAAGTCCATTGGTGCAGAATCTTCCTAAATTGTGGGACTTATACAATAACTATGGAATGACGATGCTTGAGTTGAATCCGATTAGGATGATGCCTGGCAAAGGTGGGCGCTACACTCCTTTGGCTTGCGACTTTAAATGTGCTTTTGATCAAGATGATCCAGCCTGGAAGCGTTTGGAACTTCCGTCACATATTTTTGCAGAAGATAACTCGGAGTTCGAGCAAGAGATCAATCAACTGCGGACTTATCAAGGGCAGAGTGACGTATATGTGATCAATGACAAAGGGAGCATTACTGCCCCGACTTTTGGTGGTGGAGCCAATGCTATGGTTACTGAATTACTTGGTGAAGCGGCGACTATTTCCTCTGATTTTGGAGGGAACCCTCCTTACGAGAAGATGAATGAAATTTCAAACATCACTTTCAAACATTGGTTGGAACAATCAAACGTTTTATTCATAATTGGTGGTAAAGCGAACAATACAGATATTTATGAAACATTCCGTGCTATAGGGGATGGACTTAGAGGGTTTTTTCAAACGAATGGACCTAAGCCATTGTTTGTCGTAGTTGGCCGCGGTGGACCCAACCTGATAAGGGGAATGGGTTATTTACGTGACATTTTAGAATCATTAGGAATCCCTTACCGATTTTTTGGTCACGACAGTGCAATGTCTGAGGTGATCAATTATGCCATGGCAGTCAACACATGGATGATAGGTGGCGGTAAGAAAGAAATTGCAGCCACAATGAATATTAAATAAACTCAGCTAATATTTTTTAAGAGGTGGAATGGGAGGATATGAATAATGCATAAGCAAGGCGTGGGAGAGTTCCCCTACTACGTAGGAATTAATTCACTTGAAGAACTGGCTACCAAGGATGATAGGGTGGTTGTTTTAAATATTTTGGGAAAAGAAAGCTCAGGTGTTACCCCGATTAGCAATGATTATTCGGGCGGAAATATTGTCTTTGGCACGGGCCCAGGGAAGTCTGGAAAATCTTTGACTACCAAAAACGGGAAAATACCAGTTTATAACTCAATCAAAGAAGGCATGGCCGCGGGCCACAAATTTAACACCGTGGTGGTTTACTTGCCTCCCTCAGGGGTTAAAGATGGGATTGCTGAAGCAGTAAGGGATAACCCGGATCTTAAAAAAGCAATTATTCTCACAGAAAAAGTTGCGGTTAAAGATTCCCGTATCATGCGGGCGATTTGCCAGATGAATGGCGTGGATCTTTTTGGAGGAAATTGTTTGGGTCTTGCTGATTCATGGAACCATGTTCGCCTTGGTGGAGCCTTGGGTGGTAATGCTCCTGAAGAATCGTTAATCAAAGGTTCTATCGCACTTTTTTCTAACTCTGGAAATTTCACTACGACCATTGCGGTTTACCTTGCAACAGCAGGGTGGGGGACTACAACCTCCGTATCGAGTGGTAAGGACGTTTATATCCAATATGGGCCTAAGGAATTCCTTTATGCGTTGGACCGAGACGACCGTTCACAGGCGGCTGTTATGTATAGTGAGCCAGGGGGGTATTACGAGAAAGATATTAAAACGGACAAGCCAATAGTTGCTTGTGTAGTTGGCAGGTGGAAGGCCAAGTTGAGCAAAGCATGCGGTCATGCGGGGTCACTTGCAGGTTCGGGCGATGACGCCCTTGCGAAGGAAAAATGGTTTATGGAGTATTTTGGTGTAGATGGTATTTATACGCCAGAAAACCCAGTTGCTTCCAAAAAAGGAGCCCTTGTAACCAATATAGCTTATATTCCAGAAGCATTAACGGCTGTTATGAAGTTGCATGGCAAAGATCCTGACTTTGCGCCACAGGGTAGTCTTTCTCTCAAGAGCTGGTTTGGTAACAATCAAGGTCTGAACCTACCTAAAGACTTGGATACGCCTGTGGTTGAGCAATCCGCATTAATTCATTTTTTGGATGATGTATTTAAAAAACATGATAATGAATAAGATATTGAGAGAAGAGGATGTAAGGATGCTCTTGATTTTAACTCCTTTACAAATTATATTTAATTTTGTAAAATAATCGCATGAAACAAATAGCCCATAAATACCGCATCTATCCAGACACTGAACAAGTTGAATTACTTGCTAAAACTTTCGGCTGTGTGCGTTTTGTATGGAATAACATTTTAGACTGGCGTTCAAAAGAATACACGCTAAACGCCGTTAAAATAAACTATTGTGCGTCATCAAAACAACTCACTACGATTAAGAAATTAGAAGAATTTGTATGGTTAAATGAAGTGAGCAGTATCGCTCTGCAACAAGCACTTAGAAGCCAAGACACGGCATTTAGCAACTTCTTCGCAAAACGGGCTAAGTACCCCAATTTTAAAAACAAGCACGAGAAACAATCCTTTAGATTAACGGCGAGTGGTTTTAAAATTAAAGAGGATTGCTTGTATATTGCTAAGTCAAAGACGCCTCTGAAAATGTCGCTATCCAGACCGCTGCCAGATTCAATTAACAGCTTAACCATAAGCAAAGATTGTGCAGGCAGATATTTTGCATCATTCCAAGGCGAAACCTACAAAGAACAGCTGCCGACACTTGATAACTCAATAGGTTTAGATGTTGGCTTAACTCACTTCTTAACGACTAGCAAGGGTGAAAAAATTGATAATCCTAGGGTGTACAGAAAGGGGGAAAAACGATTAAAGGTATTGCAAAGAAGATTATCTCGCAAGGTAAAAGGCAGTCATAACCGTAATAAAGCAAGGCTAAAAGTAGCGCGTCATCATGCCGCTATTTCAGATAGTAGAAAAGATTTTTTGAGTAAGTTATCAACTAAGATAATTCACGAAAACCAAGTGATAATTGTTGAAGATTTAAATATTAGTGGAATGCTAAAAAATCACTGCCTAGCCAAGTCAATCAGTGATGCAAGCTGGAGCGAGTTCAGTCGGATGTTAGAGTATAAAGCCGCATGGTACGGTAGGACTTTCACTAAAGTCAGTCGCTGGCTGCCATCAAGTCAGATTTGTTCGGCTTGTGGTCATCGTGGAAGCAAAAAAGCATTAAGTGTTAGAGAGTGGGTATGTTTAGAATGTGGCATCACTCACGATAGAGATATTAACGCAGCCATTAACATAAATACTGTTGGTCTTTGTAGCACACAATAATTTAGCTTAAAAATACCGCAGGGCTTGCGGGAATTAACGACTGTCAGATATGAGTAGTTGAATTTGGACACTCAGGGCAGTAACCAATATCGTGAGGTGTTGGAATCCCCTTCCTTTAGGGAGGGGAGGATGTCAATTCAGGTCGATAGAGTCTAGCCGATAGGGTTATTATCTTTTATAATAGAACGCATTTTATTATGAAAGATTTGCCCTTTACTAAACGCTATTCTTGTCAACTTTTGAGCATATGCTTATGAATTATATCTTTATTTTAAAGGGTATTTTGATAACTCATTGCTCGCTGTTAAAGCTATATTTTCTATCAATAGCTTAAATAATTAAACTATGATTAAACATAAACACATTACCGAACCCGATGTTTTTGGCTACCAAGTCCGTATTGTCAGACGAGCTAAAGAAAGCAGTCGTTATTTTTCGCATAAAATGTGGGGAAATAAAAATAAATCATTAGCCGCTGCGATTGCATGGCGTGACCAAATGTTGATTGTTTTAAAAGGCAGTAAAATTCGTTTTTTAAAACCGCCTAAAAATAAAACCACAACAGGTATCACCGGTGTTTCGCGAACCATAAAACATGATCGCCGCAAAGATAAAAGCTATCTTTGCTACACGGTTTTTTGGGTGTTTAATGGTAAATCTAAAAATAAAACCTTTCAAGTCGGTAATATTGATACTTTAACGGCTGATGAAGAGTTTCATGCCTTTCGGACAGCCCGTTTATTTAGAGTGTTATATGAATATTCTATTGATAATGACACCCGATTTGATGAAAAATTATTTGCTGGCTGGAAGAAAAAACGGCTGTATGATGAACTTGACTGCTTACCCTTTTAAAAATATATTATTATGAATACACCGACTGCTTTATTTGAATCATCACTTAGTCAATTAAACTTACGAACGCGCGGTAAAGTGCGTGATATTTATGATGTGGATGCCGAGCATTTATTGATTGTCACCACTGATAGATTATCTGCCTTTGATGTGGTGTTTCCTGATGCTATTCCTGCAAAAGGCGAAGTGCTGACAACCGTGTCTAATTTTTGGTTTGATAAATTACAGCCTATCATTCCCAATCATTTAGCCTCTTTACGCTTAGAAGATATTATCTCCGATGAACAAGAGCGTTTGCAGGTGGCGAGTCGGGCGATTGTTGTTAAAAAACTCACGCCATTACCGGTTGAAGCGATTGTACGCGGTTATTTAATTGGCTCAGGTTGGAAAGATTATCAAAAAACAGGTGAAGTCTGTGGTATTCAATTGCCAGCAGATTTACAACAAGCTCAACAACTGCCCACAGCAATTTATACGCCTTCTAGCAAAGCAGCGGTAGGTGATCATGATGAAAATATTAGTTTTGAGGCGACTGTAGAGCTATTAGGTGCCGAGATGGCAGGGCGAGTGCGTGATATTAGTCTGCAACTGTATAACACTGCGGCAGAGTATGCGAAACAACGCGGCATTATTATTGCCGATACTAAATTTGAATTTGGTTTAGACGACGCAGGTAAACTGTATCTAATTGATGAAGCCTTAACCCCTGATTCATCGCGTTTTTGGCCTGCGGAGCAATATCAAGTGGGTATCAGTCCGCCGAGTTTTGATAAGCAATATATCCGTGATTATTTAGAAACTTTAGATTGGGATAAAACCCCGCCTGCTCCTAGTTTACCGGCTGAAGTCCTCGCAATTAGTAGTCAGAAATACCAAGAAGCGGCTGCAAAATTACTCGCTGATTAATTCACAAATCGATGTTATTTAAGCGCTATGTGTTATTTTTTCTCATCTTATTGCAGAGTATTGCACCTTTGGTGCATGCTCACGTACAAGTAGAGTGTACTAATAATAATGGTGAAATTCATATACACAAGCAAGCACATGTCCTACGAGAACAAGTAGGGCATTATCAGGCACCACATCAGCATGATGTGATTGTTGAACTCGAATCGGCAATAAAAAAAGATAAAAAATCTAAGCTAGATAATGTGGTACAGGTATTTTATCTGCCGAGTCCCGCTGTTAATCATGTAGCAATTATTAAACATGTTGCCACATTTTCTCCGCCTAGTCTCATTAGGCTATTTTCTTCGTTATCCTATCGTTTTTCCCCCCGCGCTCCCCCGTATTTAAAAACTGTTTAAAGCTTATTTTATAATCGTTTATTGCTAACTAAGCGGTTTATTTTTGATGTTTTATTTTTAGGATTACTATGTTTTTTAGATACTTACCTTTTGCATTATTAAGCATCAGTGTGCTTTATAACGCCGTTATTCATGCGGAACAACAGCATATTGTCAATCATGTGGATACCATTGAATATGATGCTGGCTTAACATTAAGCACTTTATTGCAAGCCACCGTAAAAAAATACCCTGATTTTCAGCAGATTAAACGCTTACAACAAGAAAGTGCTGCCTTACAACAGCGCGGTAATTATTGGATTGCAGGGGCTGTTAATATTGGTATGACGTATAGAGATGATTTTGCAGGTTCAAATCAAGGTGCATATGAATTTGAAGGGGCTGTTGGAGTGCCTTTATGGAATTGGGGGCAGCGTGAGGCAGGTCAAAATTTAGCCAAACAGGCAGAGCAGATGGCGGATTTTGAAGCGCAGGTCATTAATCTTAAAGTGGCGGGATTGATGCGTCTTTCATTGTGGCATATGGCGTTACAAGATTTAAATTATGTTATTGCTAAAAAATCCTATCAGTTAACAGAAAAATTAGTCAAAACAGTACAACGACGGGTTGAATTAGGTGATTTAGCTAGGGCTGATTTATTGTTGGTGCAAAGTGAGTTATTTCAAAAACGTTCGGTATTATTACAAGCAGAGGCGGAATTGATGCATGCCCGTAAAGCCTTTTATTTTTTAACACAGGATAATAAAGCGCCTAAAAATATTGAAGAAAGTATGACTACTGTACAGGCACTATCGATGAGTCATCCTGATTTAGTCAGGCTAGATGCGGTTATTAGTAAAAAACAAGCGGCAGTAGCATGGGTTAAAGCTCAAGGTTCAGGGCAAACGAATGTATCCATAGGCGGTACCACTGAACGTGGAGCAAGAGGTGACGCTACATCAGATAGTATTAATTTTGGTATTTCTATTCCATTCGGAGGCAGTGCTTTTTTAGCACCTAAAATAGCGGTGGCTGAAACAGCATTGATGCAAGCGAAAATAGAAAAATCACACCTTTATCGCCAGTTACAATCTGAATTACATGAGGCCAAGCATGAATTAGACATTGCCCGCGAACAATGGGTGATTAATCAACAGATGGCGAACAATGCACAAGAGTATTTAAAAATGAGTGGTTTGAGTTTTGAGTCGGGTGAAATTAATCTCATGGATTTTTTAAAAATTCAAGAACGTGCCTATCATGCCTTACAACAACGCCAAATCAGTGCGTTAAAAATAAAACGTAATATTGCCTTATATAACCAAGCGGTTGGAGTAGCACCATGAGACTAATTTTCAGTGTTTTTGTTATTTTTTATAGTTATATAACCGTTGCGGAAGAGATTGTTTTAACAGAGTTACAAGCTCAAAACTTAGGCATTCAATTAGGACATTTAGTTGCATTAGAATCGGTACCGCTACTCACCGCCCCTGCGAAAATTACGATTCCCCCTAAAAATGATTATATTGTCAGCACCTTACAAGCAGGATTATTACAAGAAATTAAGGTGTCGATTGGTGATAAAGTCAAAAAAGGTCAGGTGCTAGCGACTATTAATAGTCCGCAATTATTAGAATTACAACAGCAATATTTAAATGCACTTAATGCGTTACAGCTAGCGAAAGCTGATTTTAATCGTGATAAAAAATTATTGAGTGAAGGTATTATTACTGAGCGTCGCTGGAAGACCACGCAAGCACAGCATAAAATTCTGCTTTCACAAGTTAATCAAAGTAAGCAGTTATTGGTTTTATCGGGCTTTTCTAAAGCGGCAATGCAACAGTTAATCACGCATAATCGCTTAAACAGCCAATTAACCGTAATCGCGCCTATTTCGGGGGTGATTTTAGAACGCTTTGTTCGCTCAGGTGCACCGATTAATGCCTTAGAACCTTTATTCAGACTCGCGAATATTGAACAATTATGGCTTGATATTTCTATTCCTCAACAACGTATGCAGCGTCTTCAATTAGGCGATAAAGTAGTGCTTGAAAACAGCGAATATACCGCTGATATTTTTTTCTTATCTCAACAAGTGAATGCTGATAATCAAACGGTTTTAGCCAGAGCGAAACTTGAAGCAAAAACGGATAGCTTGCGTATTGGACAGATTATTAGAGTACAAATTAATCAAACTCATCATAAAAATACGTTTTCAGTGCCGAATAGAGCAGTGGCGAGTTTTGATAATAAAAGTCATATTTTTATTAAAACAGCGACTGGCTTTAAAATACAAGTGGTTAAAGTATTAGGCAAATCAAAAGGACAGACTAATATTAGTACCGATTTACCTGCAAAGACTATGATTGCAACCAAAGGTGCGGTAGCTCTAAAAGCTCATTTCTTAGGCTTAGGCGGTGATGAATAATGGGACATTTAATCCGATTTTCCTTAACACAGCGATTATTAATCTCCTTAATGACCTTGTTGCTTATCGGCGGGGGCTATTCAGCGTTTAAAGACTTACCGATTGATGCGTTTCCCGATGTTTCACCGACGCAAGTTAAAATTATTATTAAAGCGCCCGGCATGCCACCGGAAGAAGTTGAATCTCGCATTACCGCTCCGATTGAAGTGGAATTACTAGGGATTCCTCATCAAACTATGTTGCGTTCTATTGCGAAATATTCGCTGACGGATATTACCATTGATTTTGCAGAAGGCACCGATATTTATTGGGCAAGACAGCAAATATCGGAACGCTTAAATGCAGTGTGGGCAGATTTACCCGAAAATATTAACGGCGGTATTGCTCCGATGACCACGCCGCTGGGTGAAATTTTTATGTTCACCATTGAAGGGGGCGATTTAAGTTTAATGGAACGGCGGAGTTTATTAGACTGGGTAATTCGTCCTGCCTTGCGTACGGTGACAGGGGTTGCGGATGTGAATGCCTTAGGCGGATTAGTGCGTACCTTTAGCGTGATTCCTGATAATAGTTTAATGACTGCACGTAATATTAGCATTCAACAATTACAAACTGCTTTGCGTGATAATAATCATAATGATGGTTCTGGGCGTTTAAATGAAGGTGAAGAAGCTTTATTAGTGCGTGCTGAAGGGCGACTTAAAAATCTTGAAGATGTTGCAGCGATTGTAGTGGGTAATTATCACGGCATACCTATTTTAGTCCGTGATATTGCGGAGGTGAGTATTGGTGCTTTAACCCGTTATGGTGCGGTGACGCGTAATGGTGAAGCAGAAGCGGTAGAAGGCTTAGTATTAAGTTTACGTGGTGCGAATGCAGGACAAACCGTCACCAGTATTAAAGCTAAATTAGATGAATTAAAAAGCAGTTTACCTGAAGGGGTATATTTAGATGTTTTTTATAATCGCGGTGATTTAGTCGATTCGGCATTATCATCAGTGACCAAGGCATTATTACAAGCCATAGCCTTGGTGATTATTTTATTAGTGTTATTTTTAGGTGATTTGCGTGCCTCATTAGTGGTGGCATTAATTTTACCGCTGGCGGCGTTAATTACTTTTATCTTAATGAAAGTTATGGGCATGACCGCTAATTTAATGAGTTTGGGCGGGCTGACGATTGCCATTGGGATGTTGGTGGATGCGGCAGTGGTGGTGGTTGAAAATGTATTAACCCAATTTTCTGATAAGGACAAAGGCAAGCGCTTACCGCGTTTACATATTATTTATCGTGCCACACGTGAAGTGGCTGCACCGGTTATTTCAGGCAGTTTAATCATTATTATCGTATTTTTACCGTTACTCGCTCTACAAGGCTTAGAAGGTAAATTATTTGCTCCAGTGGCTTTAACGATTGTATTTGCTTTAGCGGGAGCATTAGTTTTATCGTTAACCGTGATTCCGGTGTTTGCCTCGTTTTTATTAAAACAAACCGATAATGAAGAACCTTGGTTGTCTAAGAAAATGCGTCAAAGCTATATGCCGGTTTTAAAGTGGAGTTTAGCCAATACTAAAACAGTCTTTGCGAGCATTATCGTCACCTTAATTATGACGGTTGGGGTGTTTATGCAAATAGGCAGTACCTTTATGCCAACGATGGATGAAGGTGGGTTAATTATTCAAATTGAAAAATTACCGTCTATTACACTGGAAGAATCGGTCGCATTGGATTTAAAAATTCAACAAAGCCTTTTAAAACAAGTGCCTGAAATAAAAAATATTATTGCCAGAATGGGCTCCGATGAATTGGGTTTAGACCCGATGAGTTTAAATGATACTGATACCTTTTTAGTCTTACAGCCACAATCACAATGGCGTATGCAGACTAAAGAGCAATTAATTGCGGTTATTCGTGAGGCAATGGCGGCAACTCCCGGTGTTGCGTTTGGTTTTACACAGCCCATTGATATGCGAGTGACTGAAATGCTCACTGGTTCACGAGGTGATGTAGCGATTAAAGTATTTGGACAGGATTTGGATTTACTGAATATCAAAGCCAATGAAATTGAACGTTTAATCAAAACAATTTCAGGTGCCAGTGATGTATTTACCAGTCAGAATGAAGGCATGCAATATTTACAGCTGGATATTAATCAAGCGGTAGCAGGGCGTTTAGGTTTGTCGGTTAAAGATATAGAGCAAGTATTACGTTCTGAAATTGAAGGTTTACATGTGGGCATTATTCAGGAAGGTATTCGTCGCACGCCATTGATGATAAAAGGGCGGGGAGAAAGTGCAAATTTTGAAAATTTACAAATTGCGTTACCCAATGGTAAAAATATTCCTTTGTCGATGGTTGCAAGCTTAGAAAAAGCAGAAGGACGTGTTTCAATACAGCGTGAATATAGCCAGCGTTTTGTGGTGGTGCAGGTGAATGTTGAACAACGTGATTTAGTGGGGTTTGTCAGTGAAGCGAGACAATTAGTCGCTGAAAAAATAAACTTACCCGCAGGCTATTTGGTGCAATGGGGCGGTGAATTTGAAAATCAACAACGAGCGGCTGCCCGTTTAGGGATTGTAGTACCGATTGCGTTACTGTTAATTTTCTTATTATTATTTACCACCTTTAATTCAGTGCGACAGGCGGTGTTAGTGTTTTTAAATATTCCGTTGGCAATGGTAGGTGGCGTATTTTCTTTATGGTTATCGGGTGAATATTTATCGGTACCCGCCTCAATTGGTTTTATTGCTTTATTGGGCGTAGCTGTACCGAATAGCGTGGTATTAGTGAGTTATTTTAATCAGTTGCGTGCAACCGGTATGGCGATGGCTGATGTGGTGACAATAGGTACTGAACGTCGTTTACGTCCGGTATTAATGACGGCAAGTTTAACCGCGTTTGGGTTGTTACCGTTATTATTTGCCACAGGAGCAGGCTCAGAAATTCAACGCCCTTTAGCGATTGTGGTCATTGGTGGTTTAGTATCGTCTACGTTTTTAACCTTAATTTTCTTGCCTATTTTATATCGCTTTTTTGGTGAAGCGAAAGGAGCAGAACAATGAGTCAGTCTACTTATTTAGTGAGCTTGAATATTTCACCGCTGTTAGAAGAAGCGATTATTGATTGTTTATTAGCGTTGGAATCGGAACATAATTTTAGTACCCAGTGTATTAATGCGCATAGTAATGACCATCAGCACTTATCATTAGCGGAACAGGTGGCAGGACGTAAGCAACAAATTAGGGTGCAAATTTATGTCTCTGAAACTGAAAAAAAGTTATTAATTGAGCAATTACAGCAGCAATTTTCAGGCTCGGGAGTTCAATATTGGGTATTGCCGGTTTTAGAGAGTGGCTATATTTAAGAGAATATTTTATGGGGAAGATAATCCAAGTTGTGATAATTAATGAGCAATAGGGTTAAAATAGTCAAAATTAATCATATCAGTTATTGATAACGGAGCTTATAGAGCGTGTTTAAACAAAAAAATATTGTAACCTTAATGATAGGCTGTTTTTTAGGTATTGTTATATCTGTGGCAGGGTCTGTTTTTGCTGATAAATCAGCTGAAAAAGAACCAGTGAGTTTACCTTTTGAAGAATTGCGAACCTTTACGGAAATTTTTGGACGTATTAAACAGGATTATGTAGAGCCTGTTACCGATAAAGAATTATTAGAAAGTGCCATTCGTGGCATGTTGGTCGGCTTAGATCCGCATTCTAGCTATCTTAATACTGAAGAATATAAAGAGTTGAAAGTAGGTACAACTGGACGTTTTGGTGGCTTAGGTATTCAAGTGACCATGGAAGATGGTTTTGTTAAGGTAATATCTCCAATTGATGATACGCCTGCACAACGTGCCGGTATGGAGTCAGGTGATTTAATTATCAAATTAGATGACTTACCCGTTAAAGGCATGACCTTAAATGATGCGGTTAAAATTATGCGCGGTGAAGTGGACAGCGATATTATTTTAACGGTGGTGCGTAAAGGTAAACCTGCTCCGTTTAAAGTGACTTTAACCCGTGCAATTATTAAAGTACAAAGCGTGCGTAGTCGTACTTTAGAGCAAGGTTTTGGTTATTTAAGAATTAGTAGTTTTCAATCACCTACAGGTAAAGCGGTCGATGCAGCCATTATTAAGCTGAAACAAGAAAATGGTGGTTCATTGAAAGGCCTAGTGTTAGATTTGCGTAATAATCCCGGCGGCGTATTAAATGGTGCGGTTGCGGTCAGTGATACTTTTTTAGAGTCAGGTAAAATTGTATTTACGGAAGGGCGTATTAAAGATTCACAAATGGAATTTAATGCGACTTCGGGTGATTTATTAGACGGTGCACCTTTGGTGGTGTTGATTAATGCCGGCTCTGCGTCAGCCTCTGAAATTGTGGCCGGGGCATTACAAGACCATAAGCGTGCCATTATTATGGGCTATAAGTCATTTGGTAAAGGCTCGGTGCAAACTATTTTACCGACAGGCAGTGGTGGAGCAGTGAAAATTACCACGGCTCGTTATTTTACGCCTTCAGGACGATCTATTCAGGCGACAGGCATTGAACCAGATATTACCTTAAGTCGAGTGAAATTAGAGTCGTTAGAAAAAGCGAAATTTAAACCCATTAAAGAAGCTGATTTATCGCATCACTTAACCAATGGCAATAAAAAAACTGAGTCTAAAAAACAAGCTACAGAGAAAGACGCTGATAAGAAAGGCGTTGATATTCGGGATTATCCGTTAACAGAAGCGTTGAATTTATTAAAAGGCGTGGCGATTTTAAGCCCTCGTTAAAAATAGGTTTTAATTGCTGGTAGACGAAGAGGGGCGAATTAATCGCCCCTTTTTTGTTAGAGCTGATTAAAAACGCGTTCAGCGGCATCAATAGTCGCTTGAATATCTGCTTCACTGTGTGCAGCTGACATAAAGCCTGCTTCAAAGGCTGATGGTGCTAAATAAATTCCTTCTTTGAGCATGCCATGAAAAAAGCGTTTAAATAAATCTTGGTCACATTGCATGACTTGTGAAAATGAATGGATATGACCTTCTTGTGTGAAAAATAAACCAAACATCCCGCCCACATAATTTACTGACATGCCTATGCCAGCGGTAATCGCTTTTGCTTGAATGCTTTTGGCAAGAAAACGGGTATTTTCACTGAGTTTTTCATAAAAACCCGAGTCTGAGAGTAACTCTAAAGTTTTATAACCTGCCGCCATCGCAACCGGGTTACCTGATAAAGTGCCGGCTTGATAAACGCCGCCTACCGGTGCAAGGGCTGACATAATTTTATGTAAGCCACCAAAGGCACCGACAGGCATGCCGCCGCCGATAATTTTTCCGAGGGTCGTTAAATCAGGTTTAACATTGTAAAGTCCTTGAGCACCGTGTTTATCAACGCGAAAACCGGTCATCACTTCATCAAAAATGAGTACACTTTCATATTGATTGCATATTTCACGTAGGGCTTCTAAAAAACCTTCAATAGGCGGTACACAGTTCATATTACCGGCAACCGGCTCAACGATAATCGCTGCAATTTGTTCGCCACATTCAGCAAAGGCTTGTTTGACGGATTCAGTATCATTATAAGTGAGGGTGATGGTATCTGCGGCGACCGCATCAGGAACACCTAAAGAACTAGGCACGCCGAGTGTTAAAGCCCCTGAGCCCGCTTTAACTAATAATGAATCTGAATGACCGTGATAGCAGCCTTCAAATTTTACAATTTTATTACGCCCTGTATAGCCCCTCGCAAGACGTATCGCACTCATGGTGGCTTCGGTACCTGAACTGACCATGCGAACCTGTTCAATCGCGGGCATGAGTTTACAAATTTTCTTTGCCATTAAAGTTTCTAGTTCGGTAGGTGCTCCAAAACTTAAACCTTTTTCGGCGGTGCTATTAACCGCTTTTAAAACTTCAGGGTGTGCATGCCCGACAATCATAGGTCCCCATGAACCGACATAATCGATATATTGCTTACCTTTTGTATCATATAAATAAGCACCTTTAGCACTGTCTATATAGAGTGGTGTTCCACCAACACCACTAAAAGAACGGACGGGGGAATTAACTCCGCCAGGAATAACATTTTTTGCTTCAGAAAATAAAATTGCTGATTCAGTCATTAAGTTCTCTCTTTTAAAAGAATATATTTGCGATAGGTTGCAACCTTATCGCAGGCGTTTTGTAGCTCTTTGCTTAAGCTACGAAATTGGTTTTTAGGCATTATAATATAATCATCAGTTTGATTATTGTGTAAATAGGCTAAATTTAATGCATTATGGGTGATGCGTTTTGCAGTGCCTTGGGTGTGGAAATCAATGGAATACAAACGTCTGCCTATATAATGAAGTTGGCTTTGGCTTGATTTTGAGGTGTTTTGATAAATTTCAACTAAGGGTTGTTGGTTTTTTTCAAAACTTAGGCTTTCAGGTGCACTATATAGTATGCCTAGAAAAATAATCGCCACCACAGGAATAATGAAATTCGCATACAGCCATTTGCTTTGCATAATGGCGGGTATATTGAAGCGTAAAGTCAGTAATTCGGTAACAAGAATCGCAAAGGCAGGTAGCCCAGGTAAGACATAAGTATACAAAATATTGCCTGACAGACTGAAAAATAGCATCGGCGTGATTGCCCATAAGAATATATAGCGATGCCAGCTGCTTTGGGTTAATGTTTGCAGTTTAAGGTGCTTATTTTTACGCAGTGGCCAGGAAAATAAACTACCAAGAAAAATAAATGACCATGGGAAACTAGCAAATAACCAGAGCAGCCATATTTTTCCGCGCGGGTGTTTGTGAGCGACACCATATAAATCACCATGCCAGCCTGCATCAACAAAGCGTTTAAAATGTTCGCCGACTAAAAAGTAATTAATAAAACCCGGGCTATCAATTTCAGCAATAATATACCAAGGTACTGAAATCATCAGCATAACGGCAGAACCTTTAAACCACGGAATTTGTTGCCATACTAATTGCCATTGCTTTTCTAAGGCAGTCCATATTATCAGCGGCAGTAAAACTAACACCCCGACGATAGGGCCTTTGACTAATAAGCCAATGCCTAGCCCGACAAAAAATAAGTATTGAGCCCATTTTGCATGCTGTGGATTAGGATTGTGCAAAGCATACCAAAAGCTCATCATGGATAAGCTGACACAGACGCATAATGCCATGTCGGTCATGACTGCGCCACTAGCAATAAAGAATAGAGCAGTGGTTAATAGAACAATGCTGCTAAAAATGGCTTTTTCGGTTTGCTGTAGAAATTTAGCGAATTGATACGTTAGCCATAGCATTAACGTCGCTAATAAAAAAATAGGTAATCGTGCAGCGAAGGCTGAATAGCCGAATAATTTGAATGAAATGGCAGTCATCCAAAAGGTCAGCGGTGGTTTACCCCAAAAAGGCACGCCATAATCAAAGGGCGGCATAATCCAGTTATTGGTTTCAATAATTAAACGGGGAATTTCAGCATAGCGTGCTTCAGTCGGGTCATGTAGTGGATATTCCAGCATGCCTAATAAGCGTAGGATAACCGCCAGTACAATAATAATGAGTGCGGTAATATTTAATTTATGTGTCATTTTGAGTACTGTAAGTTTGTTTTATAAAGTAAAGCGGCCGTTGTTTTGACTCTATAAACATATGGCCAATATATTCGCCTAGAATGCCAATTGATAAGAGTTGTACGCCTGAGAAGAATAAGATGACGGTAATTAAGGTAGTAAAGCCTTGTACGACTTCCCCGAAAATAAGTGTTTTAACCAGAAAGTAAGCCCCTAATATAAAGGCGGTTAAAGCCGTGATGAATCCTGCATAGGTTGCTAATCTTAAAGGTTCTTGGGTAAAGGCGGAAATTCCTTCGATGGCAAAGGTAGTTAATTTGCGGTAATTCCAGTTTGTTTCACCTGCAAAACGAGGGTCGCGACTGTATTCAATGGCCTTTTGTGGGAAACCAATCCACGCAAATAAACCTTTCATAAAGCGTTTGCGTTCACGAACTTGATTTAACGCATCGACTGCCTGGCGGCTCATTAGCCGAAAATCACCGACATTTTCAGGAATATTACAGTCACTTATTTTATTGATAATTTTATAAAATAATTTAGCGGTTGCTTTTTTAGCAAAACTTTCGCCTTTACGTTCGGTGCGTTTAGCGTAAACGACATCAAAACCTTCATGCCATGCCGCGACCATATCAATCATTAATTCAGGCGGATCCTGTAAATCTGCATCAATAACAATCACCGCATCACCGATGGCTTTATCTAATCCGGCGGTCATGGCAATTTCTTTACCGAAGTTTCGACTTAGATCAATAATTTTAATGCGAGGGTCATGTGTTATTAAGTCCACTAATATAGATAAGCTATTGTCGATGCTACCATCATTGACATAAAGTATTTCAGTCTCCATATCTAGCTTATCAAGCGTTTGTTGGATGCGTTTGTGACACTCGGCAATAACAGCTTGTTCATTAAAGAAAGGAATAATAACTGATAATAGTTTAGGCTTATCCATAAATTTTTAAGGCTACATTAAAGATGATTAAGTGGGTAGATTATAGAGCTACCAGCATAAAGAGTCATTTTTATGCTTCAGGTCTTGGCTTAATGGAGCAGTATTTTTAGTTTATTTGAAATTTATTTAAAATTTTTCTTGACGTTAAAGCGTAAAGATATATAATAGCCAGCTCTTCAACGAAGTATTAGTTGAAGGCCAAACTTTTATTTATAATTTATTTTAAAATAAAAGTTGACAAAGAGTTTCGAATCTTTATAATAGTCGAACTCATCAGGGCAGAATGATTTAAGCCTTGAAGCTCTTTAAAAAGACAAATCAAAATAATT
>ENA-ORXI01001431-ORXI01001431.1-sediment-metagenome-genome-assembly--contig:-NODE-1431-length-18454-cov-5.083093_pt1 | contig 18454 bp, 17 predicted proteins | sample MGYA00237861_ERZ511468 | MGnify/ENA primary metagenome ERZ511468 (study PRJEB26299, sample SAMN06266213) | sediment metagenome | isolation source: Hudson Canyon methane seep mesocosm | place...
GTACTTGAGATTTATGGACACGGCAGTTATCAAAATTAAGAATAAAGTTATGATAACCCCGATGTGAAACACTGTTGTATCCGGGTTCTACAGAAAAACCAGTGGTTCCAATATCAACCAGAAAACTAGTGATTTTTTTCTTAACACCTCTAGACGTTTCCTCGGATCCTGAAGCTGCAAATAAAATAACAAAATCAGCCATATCAGCATGACTAATAAAATGCTTCGAGCCATTGATTACAAAAAAATCTCCATCCTTCTCAGCCCGACACTGCATTGAACGAACGTCTGAACCTGCATTAGGCTCAGTCATCGCAAGACAGTCAACTTTTTCACCACGAATCGTGGGAATTAAATATTTGTCAATTTGATCACCTTTACATGCCATCAAAATATTACTTGGTCTTGCAACAATATATTGAAGACCAAAATTTGCCTTACCTAACTCTTTCTCTAGGAGACATAAAGTTAAAGTATCCAACCCACCACCACCATACTCTTCAGGCATATTTGTTGCGTATAGACCAAGCTGGATGGCTTTTTTCTTGATACTTTCCGCTAAAGATTCATCGATATGATTACTTTTTTCAACTTCATCTTCATGAGGATATAGCTCCTGCTCGACAAAGTTTTTAACTGAATCAATAATCATCTCTTGTTCATTTGAAAGACCAAAATCCATTTTTCTTCCTATTATTTATTGCAAATATCTAATTTAAATTATTTTTTTGTAACACTCATCACTCGTCCCTTCTGTTTTGGAAAAGAGATTTGTTGATGATACTCCCAAATCTTTTCAAGTATTTCAGCAACTTCTGGTTCAATTGCACAGGCCTTTGATTTATTCATATCTACATGTATTAACATTTGTTCTGTTGTAGCTAAAAGCTCACCACTTATAGAATGCAACATTTGATGAAAAAAATGTAGACGCTTTTGATCTAAGCCAAGTATTTGAGTCGTAAAGCTTAAAGGTTCACCCTTTGACACTTCTGAGTAGTAATTTATATGAGTCTCAACTGTATAGAAAGATTTACCTTTAGATCGGTAATCTTCATTAATACCAATATAGCGAAAAAGAGCATCTGAGGCATCACCAAAGGCATAGAGATAAAATGACTCACTCATGTGTCCATTGTAGTCAATCCAATCAGAATGAACTTCTGATTGGTAAAGAGACAAGGGTTTAGTTAAATCATCATTTAAAGAAAACTTTTTGTATTCTCTATGAAGGTACACCTCATTATCCATATGCCACCAAAATGCTTAATCGAATTATAATATTCTGAGAACTCAATTTATGAGATAAATTGTACATAAAAAAATAATTTTTTAAAACAATCTTCTATATCTTACTAACACTTGATTCAATAAAAAAGAAAATGATTCCTTTGATTCACCCAAGAATGAAACTTATATAATATCTATGCCTCTATCGCTAGACCTGAAAAATGCAAAATTCATATCGTAAAGCAAAATTTCTCTTATCTTGCCCTTCTCTAAAGGGTTGTCCAGATGACAATGGCTATGAAGTTATATTCGCAGGTCGCTCTAATGCTGGAAAGTCTAGCGCAATTAATACCCTAACTGAACAAAAAAAATTAGCAAAAGTCAGTCGAACACCTGGGCGCACTCAACATTTAGTGTTTTTCGAATTAGATGAACAGCGAAGACTTGTCGATTTACCTGGTTATGGATATGCTAAAGTGCCTGATGCAGTAAAGCAAAAATGGAATCAAAATATGAGTGAATATTTTGACAACCGAAACTGCTTAAAAGGTGCCATATTAGTTATGGATTGTCGTCATCCATTAAAGCCATTTGATGAAATGATGTTGCAATGGTGTATTAACAATGATGTAGACACTAATATACTTTTAACGAAGTCTGATAAGCTTAAAAAAGGTGCTGCAAGCTCAACCAAACTAGCAGTTAAAAATGCAGTAAAAGATATTCCAAATATCAATGTTCAACTCTTCTCATCCCTCAAAAAAGAGGGAGTATCTGAGCTCTGTAAATACCTTGACAAGATATTTGAATTGAATAATGAGAGTTAACCTAGACCTTTCTTTAGTTCAAACTAATGACACAATCATCGTCGCAAATAATCGACAGGTATTAGCCATTAAGCAATCAATTTATGAACTTAATGGATCCATCAAAATGCCTCAAATTTTTTCATATAGATCTTGGCTTGAACATTTCTGGAAAAAAAATAATCCACAACGAGCAGTTCGCTTATTATCTCTATTAGAACTGCGATATATATTAAAAGAAATCACTGAAAAAAATTCAATTAATAATTCTGAAGCAATCATTGATGAATTAATTAAATGCTACTCACTCTGTAAGACTTACTTTATTGATATATCAACCCTGCCAGACTTTTACGCTAACCCTTCCAGCCTACTTATCAAATGGATAAGTGAGTTTGAAAAATTCAAAACTGAAAACAACTGTATTGATACTACAGATCTTTTCTCGTCAGTTTACAAATCATTAGAGTCTAATATTAAAACAGGAAATTACTATGCTTATGGCTTTAAGCAAAGAACACCTGAACAAAATAAACTCTTCGAAATATTAGAGTGCCAATCGCTCAATTCTAGATCGCTCGAAAATAATATTCAAGCACTTTCATTTATTGACCAGGAGACTGAGTTAGAGGCAATTGCGAAATGGGCGAAAGTGGTTAGTTTAAAAAATCCTAACAGCCAGATTGGTGTTGTCATTCCAAATCTTAGTCAACTACAACATCTTGTAAAGAGTACTTTTGATCAAGAGTTTGATGCAAGTTTACTGGAGACTCATCATAAGCCATACAATATTTCTTTGGGTATATCTCTTTGTCAATACCCACTTATTCAGCACCTTTTATCTATTGTAAAAATTTCTACTCAAATAATAAAAGGAAATATTGAGCTTGAGATACTTATGAAAACTGTTACTTCTCCGTATATAAAGGGAGCGCTAATTGAATCAAATAGTCGTGCATTATTAGTCAATCGCATTTTGGGGTTAGGTTGTGAAGAAGCTACAACCCAAAAAGTACTAAAGTTAATGAAAGATTGTCCAGTTCTCATTCAAATTGTTAACTCATTAAGGTCACTTAAAATAGATAAAAAAATAGCACTCGAAGATTCTTTAGACTCAATTAACCTGTTACTTTTGACTTGGGGGTTTACATCAGATAGAAGCCTTTCTAGTAGCGAATACCAATTATTTGAGAAGTATCAAAATGAAAGTTTAATCCTCAATAGGTTGTCAAATTTTTATAAAAAAGTTAGCTTATTTGATGCTATAAAGATTTTAAACACACATTTAAATTCTGTTATTTTTCAACCCAAAAGTGGAGCTGCTAATATACATATCTTGGGCGCACTCGAGGCTGAGGGTTTGTATTTTGATTATGCATGGGTGTCCAGTATGACAAGCAACTTTATCCCAGGAAAAATAAAAATGCCATTATTCATCCCTCAAAAAACCTCAATTGAATATGAGCTCCCAAATTCAAACTTTCTTTTAGTCACCGAAGATGCCAAAGTCACTTTGAAGGCATTAAATAACTTAAGTCCTGAAACAACTTATAGCTATGCGAAACTGATGCAGAATCGTGAAGAGCTGCCTTCTCCATACATAGACTTTAAAGATTACCTAGAAGGGTCATTTATTAAAACCTCATCGCGTGAGTTGATCTATATAGATGACTATAAGGCTCCTAAAATACAAGAGCTTACTATCAAGAAGGGAGTTAAAACCCTTCAGAATCAAATGAGTTGCGCTTTTAGAGGCTTTGCAGCTCGCCTAGATATTGATGATTTTGAAGCACCACATATTGGTCTTAGCCGACTTCAACAAGGCAACCTGATTCATAAGATATTGGAGACTTTTTTCAATGAAATTAAATCTGGTGCCTCCTTATTAAGGCTTACAGAACTTGAGTTAGATAATTTAATAGAAAAACATACCGAGTCGGCAACCCTAAGTCTCCCTAAATCCAATTTTAAATTGAATGAAAAAAATAGATTAGTCAAAATCATTCGTCAATACATTGATCTTGAAAAACAAAGGAGTGACTTCGAAGTAATTAAAACTGAGTCAACCTCCGAGGTCGATATTAACGGCTTAAAATTTTCTACAAGGATAGACAGGATGGATCGCCTTGCCAATGGTGATAGTCTAATAATCGATTACAAAACTGGCAAGGATGTTAAAGTAAGTCAAATGACTGGAGACCCTATAGATCAAGCTCAGCTTCCAATTTATGCCGTAACAAATTCAGTTGATGGAGTTGCATTTGCTACTATCAACTCAAATGATTGTCAATTCAAAGCCATTACTAAAAATAAATCTGAACTTCCATTAACAAAGCAAGCAATTAATAGAATGCCTGAATGGGATAAACAAATAACCGAATGGACGTCAATCTTAAACTCTGCAAGCGAACAATTTCAAAATGGAATTGCTAGCGTTTTGCCAGTAAAAAATGCGTGTGATTATTGTGACTATGATTTACTTTGTAGGGTCAAGAAATCGAGCAATAACTGACAATCTTTCTTGGGCTAGCTCTTGTGCAATATTTAGATTGTCTAACTTTGAAATCTCAATATCCTTAAGTAGCTCTAGCAATTCATTAATAGGTTTAGTATTGATCTCCAAATAATCAAAAGCAGTGAGTATTATTTGAAACCTTCTTTGACGTCTCAAACCATCATTTTTTAGGTAAAAATTCAATATTTCTTCAGGACTATATGACAATAACGCTTTAGCAAAATGATGCCACTCAGCAACGAGTTCAGCAATCTGTTGAAAATCTTTTGGACATTTAAGGTGGTCACACAGCTTCAAAACATTCTCTGTATTTTGCTTATGAAGCCAAAGCGCAAACCTTACTTCAGGTAGCTCTGTCGGAACATCAAGTATCTGCATATCACTAGTTTTACGAATATCTAGCATCGGAAACAATCTCTGATAAGCGCCTGACTCAATAAGTACTTCAAAAAATATAGAAGGCTTCTCGGATTCAATTGACAGAGAAAGTTCTTTAAAAACTCGCTCAGGAATAAGGGAATCTACTTCACCCGAGTTCACCATTTGCTTCATTAACTCGAAGGTTTCATGAGCAATATTAAAGCCAAGACTATGGAAGCGAGATGCAAACCTTGCTGTTCTTAATATGCGCACTGGATCCTCAGAGAAAGCTTCAGAAACATGCCTTAAAGTTCTTAATTTAATGTCACCTTGTCCATTAAATGGGTCAACTAAATCACCGCTCCCATTTTGTTTTTGTGCTATAGCATTAATGGTTAGATCACGGCGTGATAAGTCTTGCTTAAGGGTAACTGATTTTGATGTATCAAACTCAAAACCAGTATAGCCTAGTCCAACTTTACGCTCGAGTCTAGCAAGCGCATATTCTTCGTTAGACTGAGGGTGAAGAAATACAGGGAATTCCTTGCCAACTTGACGATAGCCAAGAGACTTCATTTCTTCAGGTGACGAGCCAACTATAACAAAATCTTTTTCAGTATCTTCATTCGCTATTCCTAAAAGCTCATCTCGAATAGCTCCACCAACTAGATATATTTCCATAATAATTAATTGTAGATATTGAAGAAAACTCTAAAATTCTCTTATAATACACGAATGGATACAAAGAAAAAGTTATCGCCTGAAGCATACCACATTACTCAAGAATGTGGAACCGAGCCACCTTTTACAGGTGAATACTATAACCACGATGAAACGGGCGACTATCACTGTATTTGTTGTGATGCCTTACTGTTTGAATCAAGCACAAAGTTCGACTCTGGAAGTGGTTGGCCAAGTTTCTATGAACTTGCTAATAGTAATTGTGTTCGTCAAATAGAGGACGATTCATTGGGGTATATCAGAATAGAAGTTAGATGTTCGTCTTGCGATGCACATTTAGGGCACGTTTTTCCTGATGGCCCTCAACCCACGGGAAAACGCTACTGTATAAATTCAGTTGCATTAAATTTTTCTGAGAAAAAATAATCACAATACTTTCCATTAGTTTCACTTAAGTCAGTTAAAACAAAAGAACCATAGCAGCCAAAAAACCAAGAAAAATTGAGAACCCTTTTTTAAGTTTTTTACTATCAACTATATGCGTCACCTTGGCCCCTACTGGGGCAAATAAGATACTCGTAGCAGCAATAGTGATGAGCGCTTCAAAGTTAACAAAACCAATTCCACTAGTTGGAAATTCCTGGCCCATTCCAGCCACCATAAACCCTATACTTCCTGCAATTGCAATAGGCATCCCGACAGCAGCAGAGGTTGCAATTGCATTCTTTATACCTACATTGTTATAAACCAAAAACGGTGTTGTCATTGATCCACCACCAATACCAACCAAAGCAGAAACTAAACCAATAATATAACCAACACAACTCCAAACCCATCGAGATAAATTATCAACATGGCCAGATGCGCTTATTTGAAACCACATAATTAGCGCAACACTAATCTCAAAGCATGCAAAAAATATTCTCAAAAAATCAAAGCTCAAATACTTGGCAACTAAAGCCCCACTGAATGAACCCAACAGGATCGTAGGTGTGAGTTTAATAAAGTTTTTCCAAAGTATTGCTCCATGCTTATGATGCGCATATACACTTGAGATTGAAGTAAAAACAATTACTGCCAAAGCTGTACCAATAGCGGTATGCATTAAAACTGACTGACTGACAGTTGGCGCTAAAAGATAGAGCAATATTGGGACAATTATTAATCCACCACCTACACCTAAAAGGCCTGCAACAAATCCAGATGATGCACCTAAAAGCAACAGAGGGATGAGCGTTTCATTCATTGTAGTGTTCGGAGATTAGAATTTTTAACCAAGAGTCCACTTTTAATTAGACCAAATATGTTCAGCAAAATGACGTCTACACATTGACTGATATTGATTATTACCGCCTATAACAACTTGATCTCCATCACTAACAACTTTACCATCACTATCCAAACGCACTACCATAGTTGCTTTACGTCCACAATGACAAACAGTTTTAAGCTCATTCAGATTATCAGCCCATGCTAATAAATACTTACTTCCAGGAAAAAGTTCACCTCTAAAATCAGTTCTAATTCCATAGCATAAAACAGGTATATCCAAAGTATCAACCACTTGCCCGAGTTGCTTTACTTGTTCTTTGCTTAGAAAATGGCTTTCATCGATCAACACACAATCGATTGTTTCATTTTCATTTTGCTCTGAGACCATCTCAAAAAGATTGTTGTCTTGATTAAATAAATGAGCTCCTGCCTCTAGGCCTATTCGTGAAGTAACTTTTCCTACACTATATCGATTATCAATTTCTGCAGTCAACAATAAAGGAGTCATTCCTCTCTCTTTATAGTTATATGCAGATTGAAGAAGAGAGGTTGACTTGCCAGCATTCATTGAAGAATAGTAAAAGTAAAGCTTAGCCAAAATATAACTCCTTAGTTATAAACAATACAATATTATAACCCTTGGCAACACTTCAATATATGACATCATTGAAGCTCTTTAAGATCATAATACTCTTCAAGGACTTCAGGATTTTCTAGGGCTGTTTTATTGTCAATCGGTAAGTTATGAATTGCCTTTTGAACAGCTAACTCAACAATTTTTCCACTCTTAGTTCTTGGAATATCAGACACCTGGATAATTACATCTGGCACATGCCGAGGTGATGTATTAGCTCTTATTTGTTTAACTATCTTTTCCTTTAGGTCATTAAATAGTTTTGTTTGAAGGGTTAATTTTACAAACAATACAATCCTGGTGTCTCCCTCCCAGGCCTGCTCTACAACTATCGATTCTAAAACTTCATTGAACTTTTCAACCTCCCTATAGATCTCTGCTGTGCCAATTCTAACGCCTCCGCGGTTTAAAGTCGTGTCAGATCGACCATAAAAAACAAGCCCACCATCCTCGTTAAGATTTACAAAGTCGCCGTGACACCAAACATTAGGATAACGATCGAAATATGACTGACGATATTTTTGCTTCTCATCGTCATTCCAAAAACCTATAGGCTTAGAAGGAAAAGTTTTAGTACAAACCAGCTCCCCCTTTTCACCAACCACTGACTCACCTTTGTCATTCCAAACCTCTACTGATAATCCAAGGCCACGAGTTTGTAATTCACCACGATAAACAGGAAGCATTGGTGACCCTAAGGCGAAACAGGAAACAATATCGGTACCCCCTGAAATAGATGAAAGACACACCTTTTTCTTAATACTATCATAGACATAATCAAAACAATCATTACTCAGCACGGAGCCAGTAGACAAAACCATTCTCAAAGAATCTAAGTTGTGACTTTTATTGGGATCTAAGTACTTTTTTCTGCAGGTATCTAAATACTTTGCAGAAACACCCATAATATCAAAGTTTTCTTGTTCGGCATAATCAAACAAAATATTGTCATTATCATTTAAGAAGGGTGAACCATCATAAAGCATCAGTGTTGCGCCAGAAGCTAAACTACTGACAAGCCAATTCCACATCATCCAGCCACATGTTGAAAAGAAGAAGACCCTTTCTCCACTTTTTATATTACAGTGTAATGTATGCTCTTTTTTATGTTGGATTAAGGTTCCTCCAACACCGTGAACAATACACTTTGGGACTCCTGTGGTTCCTGATGAAAATAAAATATAGAGCGGTTCATTAAAACCCACCGATTCAAAATTCAATTCAGGAGTTAGCTCTTGATTTACAATTTCATCAAAAGTAGAAAACGAATTTAGATTATCAAATGAAGCTTTATCATCAACATAACGAACTAACAAAGTTTTTTGAATAGATGGCAACTTAGAAATTATATTTTCATTTTTTTCAAGACAATTAAAGATCTTACCGTTGTAAAAATAGGAATCTACGCAAATAAAAATCTTAGGTTCTACTTGACCAAATCGGTCTAACACACCTTGAACTCCAAAATCTGGTGAGCACGAAGTCCAGATAGCACCGATACTAGATACAGCTAACATTGAGACTACTGCTTCTGACATGTTAGGGAGAAAGCCAGCAACACGATCTCCCTTTTTGACACCATTTTGCTTAAGCCAGTGAGATAGTTTTGCAACCTGATTGTATAGTTCAAGATGAGTTAAGGTGCTTTTACGTTTATCTTCACCCCAAAATATTATTGCTGGTTTTTTATCTCTATTTAATAAGAGATTTTTTGCAAAATTTAGTTTTGCATCTGAAAACCATTCCGATCCTAAAAAGTCGTTTCCATTTTTTAAAATATTTGTTGGGTTTCTTTCAGTATTAATTGAAGAGTAACTCCAAAACAGCTCCCAAAAAGACTCAGGAAAATCACAAGACCACTTATACAAATCACGAAAACTATCTAAATTTGTCTCGAATTTATTATTAACCTCTTGGATAAATTCCCATGCCTGAGTATTTTTTATTTCATTTTTAGTAGGACTCCAAAGCAACTTACTCATTGAACTCAACTGCTTTGTTATAATCCATTTATCTACCCTCTATTGTGTTTATTGAGATTTAATCCACTCTTTTAAAAGTGAAACACCTTTTACTATTTGTGGGCAAATTATATCTAAAGAATTCTCTTGAGAGAAATTCTTATTTGAGATCAATTTAAGAGCCTCTGAACCATCAAAATCTACAAATGCAATACGTGATAATAATTTCTCTTCTTCTAAACCAAAATCAGACCCAGGCAGCATTGCAAAACCTATATCGTTAAGTATTTTTTGACAAAGTGTTTTGTCATTATTGATTTCCTGGGTTATATTTTCAACATTTGAAAAGTCACATATCATGTAAAAACCACCTTGTGGTTTTTGACATTTCACGCCAACAGAAGAAAGTTCTCTATAAATATAATCTGCAATTATTTTTAAAATTAGCCTAGAGCTGTCTAGAAATTCTGAATGGTCTTCTGAATATGCCTTAATAGCTGCATACTGAATAGGGGCACTCACAGCAGTATAGGTTTCGCTAGCTATAGCTCTAACACTGTCCCTAATATGACTCAATCCTTCTGGAAAAAGTAGCGTTCCAAGTCTCCAACCTCCAGCACCACACCACTTACTAAGCCCACTACTGATAATTGTTTTTTCAGGGTAATAATGAGTAATTGATTTATACTCCCCCGTGAAGTCTAGCTCAGCATATATTTCATCAGCAATAATAACAATGTTATGTTTTTTGGAAATCTTTGCCAATTCTTTTAAATTCCCATGTGTTGTCCCCGAAGGGTTATTAGGTGAGTTTAAAATTAAAAGTTTATTAACCGACTTAAGGCTATTACAAACTCTATCTAGCTCTTCAGGGTCAAGATGCCAATTACTATTAGCAGTAGTTTTAATCCAATGAACTCTTTTATTTATTATTTGTGCTTGTGGCTCATAAGATACCCAGCTAGGGCTTGGAAGGAGTAAATCACAATTTAATGCTAGTTGAGTTTGAAAAATTAATTCTTTCGACCCAGGGCCAATAATGACACTTTCAGCGTTATATTTATACTGATTTTTATTTGAGTGATAATTAGCAACCTCTTCTCTTAACCCTATTAAACCAGATACATTTATATAGTCTTTTTGATGGGCATGTTTTTTTAGCTCATCAACAATTACTTCAGGAATAGGGAAAGGAGATTGACCTAATCCAAACTTAAAAACTTCTTTACCATCTTTAATTAATTTCTGAGATAGTTCATTAATAGCTAATGTAGCTGAAGTTTTTAAACCTATGATGTTGTTTTGTATATCCATATTAGTAATTTTGTAATTTAAATCTTAGATATCAAAAAAGAAAACTTTTGTTTTATTTTAAACCTAATAAAAACTCCTTTTATTGTGCAGATAAATATTTTTTTCGTCTAAACTGAATCATCGCTATTAGGCTTAATAGAATAAGAGCTGGTATAAAAACGATCTGCTTTGGTAGAGTGTCTCTTTCGGTTTGAATAGATGTAACAATCCAGCCACTATCAACACCAGCAACCCTAATTGACTCGACCTGCTTATTTATTGCCCTATTATTTGACATACCAGGCATTACCATTGCAACCTCCATATCACCAAACAAGTCATCTAAATAAAGACCAGTATTATTAATTTTTTCCATACCTGAAATGCCATCAGCCAAAGGCAGTAAAAAAGTATAACTTCGCTGAACGCCTTCAAGCGTTTCCCCTTCAACTACAAAACGAATCGATTGACCCGGATTCATTGCTTCTGCTATTTCAAATATTTGGGTTCCAGGAAGATTTTCATAAGGTGGATCAATCTTATTCCAAAAATAACCCGGTCTAAATAACATAAAAGCCACCAATAAAAGCAATAATGTTTCCCACCATCGGCTCTTTACAAGCCAGTAACCTTGAGTTGCTGCAGCAAATAACAATATAGCAATGATTGAAGAAATGACAACCAGTAAAAAACTAAACACATTGTCTATTCCAATCATAAGTAACTGGGTATTAAATATGAATAAAAAAGGTAGAATAGCTGTGCGAATATCGTATATAAAACCTTGTACTCCAGTGCCAATTGGATCACCCTTTGAAATTGCTGCGGCAGCATATGCCGCCAGCCCAACTGGTGGCGTATCATCGGCTAATATCCCAAAGTAAAAAACAAACATATGCGCAGCAATTAAAGGGATAGCGACATTATTTGCAGCGCCCAAGCTCATAATAACAGGTGCCATTAAACTAGAAACTACTATATAGTTTGCAGTGGTTGGCAAACCCATACCCAAAATTAAACTAATCATTGCTGTGAAAAGTAAGATCAAAAATAAGTTCCCTGCAGCAATAAATTCAACCCAACCAATAATAAGCTGCCCAACACCCGTTAAGGTTACGGTACCAACAATTATTCCAGCTGCAGTTGTTGCAACACCCACACCAATCATATTATTGGCACCATTTATAAAGCCAGCCTTGATATCGCGAAGACCTTGAATTAACTGGTTAACAAAATCTAAACTGCCACGAAAAATTCCTAGAATAATTTTTTGTGTTAAAACGATAAACACCATAAATAGAGTTGCCCAATATACTGAGAACTCTGGTGAAAAACGCTCAACAGTCAGCAACCAAATCAGCAATATAACAGGAAGTAGGAAATGAAGGCCTGCTTTAACTGTTTTTCCAACTTCAGGGATTTCAATAATGTCTCCAGTTGGTAAATCAGGCATTCTAGAGACATAAAATAATAAAGATACATAACTTAACATCATAATTATTGAAACAACTAAAACATTATCATCACCAGTCATTGATTTAATCATTTCAAAAAATGGTGGAAGAACCCACACCAATATTCCCAAAACTATAAGCACAGTACTTATACTAATTAGCTTATCAACTCTGTTAAGTTTTTTTGTTCTTTTGAGCCCTTCCATTCCGGCCTTTAATGCCTCTAAATGAACAATATAAATTAATGCTAGGTATGAAATAACTGCAGGTAAGAATGCATGCTTAATAACTTCTATATATGATATACCAACATATTCAACCATTAAGAATGCAGCTGTCCCCATAATAGGCGGAGTAAGCTGACCATTAGTTGATGAAGCAACCTCAATCGCTCCAGCTTTCTCAGAGCTGAAACCGACTCTCTTCATTAATGGAATTGTAAATGTACCAGTAGTTACAACATTAGCTATTGAAGATCCTGAGATCATGCCGGTCATTGCTGATGAAACTATTGCGGCTTTAGCAGGTCCACCACGATAATGGCCTGTAAGAGCATAGGCTACTCTAATAAAATAATTTCCTGCCCCAGCCTTCTCCAATAGCGCACCAAATAAGACAAACAAAAACACCATACTTGAAGAGACGCCAACTGCAATTCCAAATGCACCCTCTGTAGTTATCCACATATGGGAAACAATTTTATTTAGTGAGGCTCCACCATATCCTCCAGCACCAAAATAAGCATAAGTAAGAGCAATCAAAGCTACGATCATTAGAGGTGGACCTAGAGATCTCCTTGTTGCTTCCAATAATAATATTAATCCTACAACGCTTAAAACTAAATCAGTTGAATTTGGCACACCTAAGCGCATTTCAAATGCTCTGGAATCCCAAACCTGGTTATAAATCAGATAGATACAAGAAATAACAATCAATAATCCCATAACCCAGTCAGACCAAGGAATATGAATTCTAGAAGATTTCTTTAATGCTGGATAACTCATAAAGGCTAATAAGCCAGCAAAAGAAACATGGACTCTCTTTACTACGTCAGCATTCATCCATGGAGTAATCTCGAGAACCAAAGGTGAAGAAACATACAACTGAAATAATGACCAAGTTAATGCTATATACAAAAGTATATTGTTGATAAATACACTATTTGGTTTTCGATTTCCAGTGTCAAAGTCAGTTTGCATATAAATTTTAAGATCTAAATTTGATAATTAAATAATATATCTTTTTTTCCATATTATTTAATGATTTCGCTTATTAATAAAATAAAAAAAAAAGGATGGCAAAGCCATCCTTTTTTATTAAAAGTACAAAACTACCAGTTCATCAATCCAGCTTCTTTATAGTACCTTGCTGCGCCATCATGAAGTGGAGCTGATAAGCCATCTTGAATCATTTCCTCTTTCTTCAAATTAGCAAATGCAGGGTGTAACTTTTTGAAAGAATCAAAATTTTCAAAAACACCTTTAACTATAGAATGAATCACATGCTCTGATACCGCTGCTGAAGAGACAACTGTCGCTCCTACACCAAAAGTGTGAGTATCATCTGGATTTCCATTGTACATTCCACCTGGAATAGTAGCAGTGCGATAGAAATCATTATTAGCCACTAAGCCATCTACTGCAGCGCCTGTTACATTTACTAAGACACTGTCACAAGATGTTGTGGCCTCTTTGATTGAGCCTGATGGATGACCAACAGTGAAGACCATTGCGTCAATTTTATTGTCACACAATGCTTTAGATTGCTCAGATGACTTCAACTCAGAAGCTAACGCAAATGTTGATTTATCCCAACCAAGTGCTTCCATCAATACTTCCATAGTACCTCTCTGACCAGAGCCAGGGTTACCTATATTAACGCGCTTACCTTTAAGGTCTTCAAGGTTAGTTATTCCAGAATCCGCTCTTGCCACTACAGTGAAAGGTTCAGGGTGAACTGAAAAAACTGCCCTCAAATCGGTAAATGCACCTGCATCAGCAAATTTACTAGTTCCATTATAGGCGTGATACTGCCAATCAGACTGGGCAACTCCCAAATCCAACTCACCAGCACGAATCGTGTTAATGTTGTATACAGATCCGCCTGTTGACTCAACTGTACAACGAACACCATGGCTTGCTCTGTCTTTATTTACTAGTCGACAAATAGAACCACCAGTCGGATAGTAAACACCCGTCACACCGCCAGTTCCAATAGTAACAAATTGATCTGCTGCTGTGACTGTTGTTGAGGCTGTCACACCACTTAACAAAGCAGCTGATAGTAATACACTAAAAAAATTAAACTTTTTCATTATTCTCTCCTTGAGATTTATATATCTAAATGATATCTTTCTTTTTGCACTCCTTTTATACCATAAAAATATATTATTTGTTTATTTGCTAATTATCCAGTCTTTTAATAACGAAATACCTTTTGCTATTTTTGGACAAGTTAAATCTAAAAAATTATCTGAAGAAGGTTTTTCTTTTGAAATCATTTTAAGAGCTTTTGAACCGTCAAAATCTACAAAAGCAATGCGTGATAATAGTTTATCCTCTTCCATCCCAAAGTCAGATCCAGGCAACATAGCAAAGCCTATATCATTAAGTATTTTTTGACAAAGTGTTTTGTCATTATTGATTTCATGAGTTTTATTTACCACATTCGAAAAGTCGCATATCATATAAAACCCACCTTGAGGTTTTTGACACATTACACCAACTGAAGATAGCTCTTTATAAATATAATCTCCAATCATTTTTAGAATTAACCTAGAGTTTTCTAAATATTCTGAATGATCTTCTGAGTATGCCTTAATAGCTGCATATTGAATAGGTGCGCTCACCGCAGTAAAGGTTTCACTAGCTACCGTTCTAACACTATCTCTAATATAACTTAACTCATCTGGAAATACGAGGGTCCCAATTCTCCACCCTCCAGCGCCACACCACTTACTAAGCCCGCTACTGACAATTGTTTTTTCAGGATAATAATGAGTAATTGATTTGTACTCCCCAGTGAAATCTAGCTCAGCATATATTTCATCAGCAATAATAATAACATTATGCTTTTTGGCAACGTTTGCCAACTCTTTTAAATTACCATGTGTTGTCCCTGAAGGATTATTAGGCGAGTTTAAAATTAAAAGTTTATTAACTGAATTAAGGCTAGCGCAAGTTTTATCTAGCTCTTCAGGATCAAGATGCCAATTAGTCTCTGCAGTAGCTTTAATCCAATGAACTTTTTTATTTAATATTTGTGCCTGTGGCTCATAGGATACCCAGCTAGGACTTGGAAGGAGTAGGTCACAATTCAGTACTAATTGTGTTTGAAAAATTAATTCTTTCGATCCAGGGCCAATAATGACACTTTCAGCATTATATTTATATTGATTTTTATTCGAATGATAATTAGCGACCACCTCTCTTAATCCTATTAAACCAGAGACATTTAGATAGTCTTTTTGATGGGCATTTTTTTGGAGTTCCTTAACAATAATATCTGGAACAGGAAAAGGAGATTGACCTAATCCAAACTTAAAAACTTCTTTGCCTTCTGTTATTAATTTTTGAGATAATTCATTGATAGCTAATGTAGCTGAAGCTTTTAAACCTATAATATTTTTTTGTAAATCCATTTACTCAAAAAGAAATATAATCAGCATTATTATAACTAGTTATTTTTTTTCTTATTAGTTTGAATAATTTTATTGAGTTTAGTTATTCTCCAAGTCTAAAGGGAGGGTATTCATCTGTTGTTAATAATATAGCATAAGCATTAACCCTTAATGACCAACGCAAGAAACCTTCTACAAAATCAAATATCCCTTTAGGATATCGCCCTGTTAATAGAATCGCAAACCAAGCAAAAACAGTACAAAAAACAACAGCAATGAATATAAATATTAAGACAATTATATGTGGAATAACTAGAATCCATTTGACAAGTGGCATCCATCTATTTAGGTCTTTCTTAACGTCTGGATAAGGTAAATCAACTTGTATTGCCTGTTCATCGTCTGTTGAAGGATATTCGTCTCTCAGTAGTAGGCCGTAGGCAGCAATTCTATAGATAAATTTAGTAATACCGACATTCCAATCAAACCACCATTTTGGGTATTTTTCTTTAAATATAATCATCAAAGCTACTGCAATGGATAACGCTTCAGCATAGGAAGAAATAAGAGCAAGAATCAGAATAATTGGTATGATTAATACTAATCTAAAAAGAGCCGTTGATTTATTAGATTTTTCTGGGTAATCAATATTTAGGTTTACTGGGTATTGCTTCATTTTTAATCCTCTAATAAATAGTCATTATTCTTACAATAATTTAAAAAACTCTACATAGACTATATAGACAACCAATGTAAGCCATATCAGACCAACATTATCTCGAGTACGAAGTGAGTGTTTTTCTAGCTTTGTAAGATTATTGTCAATGCTATCAAGTTGCTCATTTACAGCGTTATTATCTTTATTCATCTTTATGCTCCTTAATAAATTACGGACTAATGTAAAAAACATCTTGTATCTCTTTGTTAAAGGCTAATGCAATTTTAAAAGCCAACTCTAGAGATGGCGTGTACTTATATTTCTCTATGGCAACCACTGTTTGTCTCGAAATACCAACTAAATCAGCAAGCTGTTCTTGTGTCATTTCGTCATTATTAAATCTGAGTCTTCTTACAGTATTCTCGATATGAATTTTTTTCTTAGCCATTGTAAATAACTATTTATAGAGATATATTTTCAAAAAAGTACTACAGATGCTTGCTAAGAACACTGACAAAGTTATAGCAATTATTCCAAAGTTTATATGTAGGTTAAACCATCCTAATAGAGCAAGAATAATTACAAGGGAGATACCAAATATGACACTACTTAACCTCAAAGCATAGAACTCAATCATATTATCCCTTTCATCTACGACATTTTTTTCTTTGCTCTCAGTAATGATTGCTGAAACTATGTGGATAACTATGGCAAAAAAGATAGCTGCAAGTATGGATATTCCAATGCCTTGAACAAGCACTTGAGTAATTGAAGCGATACTCATATTAGCGGCTGCATTTAATTTAGAGTACATCCAGATAATTGCTATTGCTACTGAGATTATTTCGGTTAAAGTATTTCTAATTTTTATATTCATATCTATATTTATAAGTTATTTAATATGTAAAGTATAACGTACTTTATGTATTTTATAACATTCTTTATGTTATTTATAAATTACTTTATGTATATAATACATTACATATAGAATTCATTTCTGATGTGTAAACAGGCGCAAAAAAGCGGCCATAAAGACCGCTTGATAAAATTAAGCTGGTGCCGACACACGGACTCGAACCGCGGACCTACTGATTACAAATCAGTTGCACTACCAACTGTGCTATGTCGGCTTAGAGCGAAATTATACAGTAAAGAATTTTTTCTCAGCAATATTTTATGACCCTAAAAAAAGCTTTATTTTTTACGCTGCTTAAGAGCAATTCGAACACCAATAATTCCAAGAACTAGTGCCATTAAAAACCATTGTATGGCATAACCAATATGCTTCTCTATGCTTCCAGTATAGGGCTGCCATTTTCTCACGTAGCCATCAGCTGAAGACGAATCAAGCAAGCCAACAACCCTAACGAAGCTCATACCTGAGATTTCTTCAAGGACATCAAAATCGATTGCTTGAATTAATACTGGAAATTGTCGACCTAGATTGCTAGTTTTTAGCTCCACTCTTTTAATGGGATTTGAAACTTGAACCTTGATTTCTCTAGGTATAGAATCAACAGTAATATCTGCTAACTTATCTCTTCGTCCGTTCCAAGGAACAAAACCTCTATTAACCATAACCGCTTTTGTTTGGCCTGTTAAAAGAAAAGGGGTTAATACATAATATCCAGCAACCTGATCAACAATCTGATTGTCGTAAACAAACTGTTTTGCATTAAGATAGTTGCCCTGAAGGCGGACCTCATAAAACTCTTTATTCAAAAGTTTACGCTCGTCTGCTATAAGTTCGGCAACTCCAGTATTTGCATTTTCAATTGAAGCCTCTATTGCACGCTTCTGGTCGGCACGATCCAACTGCCAAAACCCTAACGAAACCAAAAAAGCGATGGTCGCAACTATAAGACACGCAGGAATTAAAAACCGCAAGTTCATTACTGAGTTGGCAAAAGGTTAAAGCTATTAGGCTCTATCCAGCCAACAGAACCTGCAAACAATAAAAAAGCAAAAAGA
>ENA-ORXI01001433-ORXI01001433.1-sediment-metagenome-genome-assembly--contig:-NODE-1433-length-18448-cov-4.893310_pt1 | contig 18448 bp, 15 predicted proteins | sample MGYA00237861_ERZ511468 | MGnify/ENA primary metagenome ERZ511468 (study PRJEB26299, sample SAMN06266213) | sediment metagenome | isolation source: Hudson Canyon methane seep mesocosm | place...
CGCCAGTAAAGATAAGCTGAGTAAAAAGCGTAGGCTTCTAAGGTGGTGGTTTGTAATAGCACAAGACGTTCTTGCTGGTTGACTAACTTATTTTGCTCCGCCACTGCTTGGGTTTGTGTTTCCAGGTAGGTCGCATTTCCTTCTATTGTTTCAATCATGTCAGAAACATTATTGAGTACCAAGCCTAAAGCAATTAGAAGAATAGCAACAAGGCCAACACTCATTAATATGGCGCGATGAAATATAGTAAATCGAATGTTATTTTTAGAGAATTTCGCCATTGAGAGTTACCTTTTTAGTGCTCATTGTGAATCAGTTAATCTGATTGAGTTGCACTTACAAATTGAATTCAGAGCTCTGTACACTAATATATAGACTAGAATTGCTATTAGTGAGTGTATTTTGACCAAAATTAGAGTGATGAGTAGCGTGATGTTGAATTATGAGTAACTCCCCCATAACTTTTTCATTTTTGTTATTGCCCGGTTTTTCTTCATTACCGCTTTCTTCTGCTGTAGAGCCCTTGCTTGCGTGTAATAGCTTGGAAGGTGAAGAGCGTTATCTCATTGATTATCTCAGCTGGAATGATGAACCGGTTGCTTCTAGCAGTGGTCTATTGTGCTCTGTTAATAAATCATTAAAAAACTATCAAATAGGTAGCATATTAATACTCTGTGGTTGTTCGCCAGCAGAGCATCATACTCAGAAGCAGTGGGTAGACTGGCTAAAAGAAAATTATCGAGACTTTTCAGCTTTGGGAGGGGTGGCGTCAGGCGGTTATTTGCTAGCAGAAGCCGGTTTGTTAAAAGGTAAAGTTGCGTCTATTCACTGGTTAGGGGTGCAACAGTTGAAGCAACAGTTTTCCGATGTGAGGGTGAATAATGATATTTTTTCGTTAGACAGTGACCGATTTACCTGTAAAGGCGGTACTGCTGCATTAGACATGATGACGATGCTAATTAGTCGTCAACAAGGTGTTGAAATGGGGCAGGCAATAGCACAGCATTTTGTTAGAGAGCGAGTGGGGGGGGACGAATATTCTCAGCGAAAACTACTCTCTGCTCAGATTGCTGAAGAGCAGCCAAAACTAGCTGAAGCCATTGAGTTGATGGAAGCTAATATTGAAGAGCCATTAAGTGCAGATGATATTGCTCACCATGTTTTAATTTCTCGTAGGCAGCTAGAGCGTCTGTTTAAAAAATATTTGGACTCCGTTCCTTCAAAATACTATTTACAAATTAGGTTAGATCATGGACGTCGATTATTGAAAACCAGCTCAGACAGCATTGTTGCTATTGCTTTCAGTTGTGGTTTCTCTTCCGGGGCTCATTTTAGTACAGCTTACCGAAACCTTAATGGGTTAACGCCAAGTGAAGAGCGAAGTCGTGGGTAAAAGGGGTATTTAATTTCATGAATAATTACTTATATCAAGAGAGTTAAGTTTTAAGGTAGTAATATGCTGCATAATTTAAATTTTGGTCTGACTTATAACTAATTTTAGGAATATACCAAGTGAATTTATCTGTTAAGCAAAAACTATCTATGATGGTCTTGATTCCTCTAAGCTGCGCGTTATTTTTCTCGATATCTACCTTACTTGATCTTAGGGCAAAGAGTACCTCCATTAGTTATGTCACCGTGTTAGTTCAATTAACTGAGAAAAACAGCGCTTTGGTTCATGAGCTTCAAAAAGAGCGAGGGGCAACCGCTGGTTTTCTAGGTTCAAAAGGTAAAGCATTTGGCGATATTTTGAGGAATCAACGCGCCGACACTGACAAGAAGTTATCCGCCTTAAATCGCTATTTAGAAGAGAACAAAGAGCAAATTACTTCATCTGAGATACTGACACTTATCAATGATAGCCAGTCTAAGCTCAAGCAGGTAAATAGTATTCGGTCAAAGGTTGACCGGCAGAGTATTGAAGTTAAAAATGCTATTTCTTTCTACACCAATATCAATACATTACTGTTATCTACTGCTGCGATCATTAGTGATTATTCTCCCAATTCAGAGATGACTCAAAGGTTAATGGCCTACTATAGTTTTTTACAGGGCAAAGAGCGGGCGGGTATTGAGCGAGCTGTATTGAGTAATGCATTTTCGAAAAGTGAACTTTCTAAAAAGGGTTTTGAGAAATTAATTACCTTGATTACTCAGCAGCAAACCTATTTTTCCAGCTTCTCCGAATTCACCACTCGTGACCAGAAAGCATCATTTAAAAATATGATGAATGATCCCGCCATTAAAAAAGTAAATGAATATCGTGATTATGCTCGTGCTGGTGAAATGAATCAGTCTTCAGAGGCTTGGTTTTTACAAGCAACCAAGCGTATTAACTTATTAAAGGGAACTGAAGACTCCCTTGCTCAAGCCTTGTTAAGCTATTCCAGCGAAATTAAACGTGCTAGCAGTACGACCTTTTTAGTGTGGTTGATATTGTCTGTTATCGTGACGGCAATAACTATTGGCCTTTCTTTTCTTATTTTACGGGGTATTCAACGTCAGGTCGCAACACTTCGTCAAACTCTGGATGCTGTCGCTGTAAAGCGTAATCTTAAGGCGCGATCCGATGTTCTGTCTCAAGATGAGTTGGGGTCAATTGCAGTTAACCTGAACAATATGCTTGATGTTTTTGCTCAATCTATAGATACCATTACCGATGCCAGCCATCAATTATCAGCCGCATCTGAAGAGTCATCTGCAACGGTTGCATCAAACTCGCAAGATTTAATGAGCCAACAAGAAGAAACGCTGCAGGTGGCAGCTGCTATAGAGGAAATGACTTCAACAGCAAAAGAAGTGGCCCAAAACACCACCACCGCAGCGGATGCCTCTCAAGAAGCAGAAGAGACTATAGAGGCTGGTGGAGATGCGGTTAAGCGTGCTGTTGATGCGATTAATAGTGTGTCTAGCCAGGTGCAGGTAGCTGGAGAGTCAATTAATCGCTTACATGAAAGCTCTAACAATATATCTACCGTTATCAATGTTATTAAAGGCATTGCAGAGCAAACTAATTTACTTGCGCTTAATGCAGCGATAGAAGCTGCCCGTGCTGGCGAGCAGGGACGAGGTTTTGCCGTTGTTGCTGATGAAGTAAGAACACTGGCGCAACGCACTCAGGAGTCTACAGCTGAAATTGAAGCAATGATTAAACAGTTCCAAAGTGACAGTTCAAAGGCTTATGAGCAAATGAATGAAGGTCGGGAGAATGTAGAAAGTAGTGTAGCCCTTGTTCATGATGTAGAAGAAAAGCTTAAAAATATCACCGAAGCTAATACTAAAATAGCAGATATGACGATTCAAATTGCAGCGGCTACTGAAGAGCAAGTCGCGGTAAGTGAAGATATTGCTCAAAAAATGCAGCTAATAGGCGATAAAAGTCAAAGTGCTGCAACGGGCGGAGAGCAAATTGCGGGTGCTGCACATGAGCAGGCTATGTTAGCCAGCACGCTAGAGAAAATGGCTTCTGAATTTAAAACCTGAGTTACAAAACGAGACCATTTGCATGAAAGAAATATTCGTCATTCCGGCGTAATTTTGTTCGGAATCCATCGTGCTGAGTGTTATTTAAAATGTTAATACAATAGATTCCGGCTAAAACAATGCCGGAATGACCGCGCTTTTTATACCCCTGTCCTAATTTCGAAACTCCATGTCGCATTCTTAAAACCCTTTCCTTAAAACGCCAACTAGAATAGTCACTATTCAATGAAGATACTATTTTAGTGAGGCCAGTATGACCGTTCAAAAAACCGTAAGTCGTGAAATGTTTGATGATGTAATGGTGCCTAATTATGCGCCGGGTAAAATAATACCTGTTCGGGGTGAAGGTGTTAAGTTGTGGGATCAAAACGGAGATGAGTATATTGATTTTGCAGGAGGTATTGCGGTTAACGTACTAGGTCATGCGCACCCTGTTTTGGTTGAAACACTTAAGAGTCAGGGCGAAAAGTTATGGCATTTAAGTAATGTATTAACGAATGAACCTGCTATTCGTTTAGCTCAGCGTCTTACAGAGCTCACCTTTGCCGAGAAAGTATTTTTCGCTAACTCAGGTGCTGAGGCCAACGAAGCTGCGTTGAAGCTGGCCAGACGGTATGCATGGGAACATTTTCCAGCAGATAAAAATAATGGCGTTGAGAAAAACGAAATTATTGCCTTCAATAATAGCTTCCACGGCAGAACATTATTTACTGTCTCGGTAGGCGGACAAGCAAAATACCGCGAAGGTTTTGAACCTGTACCCGGTGGAATTAGTCATGTTGATTACAATGACCTTGATGCACTGGCCGCTAAAATTTCTGATAAAACCTGTGCTGTTATTATGGAGCCCATTGAAGGAGAGGGTGGTATCGTTGCTGCGACTCAAACCTTTATTGAAGGCGTAAGAGCGCTGTGTGATAAACATAATGCCTTGTTGATTTTTGATGAAGTTCAAACCGGCGTAGGTCGTACCGGTGCATTTTATGCCTATATGAACTACGGCGTTACGCCTGATATTTTGACTACGGCTAAGGCACTGGGTGGTGGATTTCCTATTGGCGCGATGCTGACCACCACGGATATTGCTAAAAGTTTGGTCATAGGAACTCATGGCAGCACCTATGGCGGAAACCCTCTTGCCTGTGCCGTTAGTGAGGCCGTGGTTAATATAGTTTCTGATCCTGCTGTGCTTGAAGGGGTTAAAAAGAAGAATCAATTGTTTGTAGATGGCCTGAATGCCATTAATGAAAAATATAACATTCTTGATGAAGTGCGTAGCGCCGGTTTATTGGTGGGTGCAGCGCTTAATAAGCAATGGCAGGGTAAGGCTAAAGACTTTTTAGTGGCCGCTCAAAATGAAAACCTTATGGTATTAGTGGCAGGCCCAAATGTTGTGCGTTTTACACCGTCGTTGATTATTACGGATGATGAAATCAAAGAAGGATTAGCCCGTTTTGAAAGAGCCGTAGCGGTTGTTGTTAGTTAAAGATCGTTAGTTAAAAGACTGGAGGGGGTAACATGTTGATCGTCAGACCAAGTACGTTCTCAGACCTGGCTAGCATCGAAAAACTAGCCAACCAAAATAGTGCAAAGATATCGAGTTTGCCTCAGCAGCGGGACAAGCTCAGTGAACAGATAGATATATCTACACGATCGTTTGCGGGTGATGAATCTTTAGCCGGGGTAGAGCAATACCTAATGGTACTGGAAGATTCTGAGTCAGGGGATGTGTTAGGTACAGCGGGGATTGACCGCTGTGCGGGAAATGGACACCCATTCTACAATTACCGCCAGGATGAAATCATACATTCCTCCCACCAGTTGAATGTTAACAACAATGTCCCCGTTCTCTATATGAGTCATGAGTTGACGGGGAAAACACTTTTTCGCTCCCTGACCATTGATTCCAAATATAGAGGCACTGAATATTTTGAGCTTATATCTCGTGCACGGCTTTTATTAGTCGGGCAATTTAAGGCGCTTTTTGATGATGAAATTATTATCGAGATTCAAGGTGTACTTGATGACGATGGTGTTTGTCCATTTTGGGATAGCGTAGGGCGTCATTTTTTTGATATGGATTTTGCAACGGCCGACTACTATTCAGCCATTAAAAGTAAAACATTTATTGCTGAATTGATGCCTTCACACCCCATTTATGTGCCGTTATTGAGTGAAGCGGCACAAACGGCGGTCAGCACGCCGCACCCATTAGCAGAAGCTAACTGTCAGTTACTTCATCGTGAAGGTTTCAGAATAGGAAAATATGCTGATATTTTTGATGGCGGGCCGACATTAACGGCCAAAGTGAGTAATTTAAATACAGTGAAGAGCCTGCAAAGCAAGCATATAAAAGTGAGCGAATCAACTCGCGGTGGCGTTAAGTACCTGATTAGTAATGGGTCAGTTTCGAACTTCAGATGTGTTATAGGGCAGCTGACGGACGGGATTGGAGATGTCATTAGAATTAATCAGGCGCTTGCGAAAGCGCTTAATGTTTCTGAAAACGACAGCATAACTTTTGCGGCCCTGTAATTAAAATTGAGGAAAGCATCATGATGATTATTCGTCCAATCAATAAGGGTGATTTTGATTCACTTTGTTATTTGGCAAAGAATACAGGTATTGGAGTGACTTCATTACCTGATAATCCTGATTTATTACAATCTAAAATAGACCGGGCTGAAGAGTCGTTTGCAAAAACCATAGACTCTGATCATGCAAAATATGTATTTGTTTTGGAAGATACACAAGCAAAAAAAGTGGTTGGGATTTGCGGTATAGAAGCCAGAGTTGGCTTAGAAGACGTTTGGTATAACTATCGTATTAGCACCACTGTTAATGCATCTACTGAACTAGGTGTGCATAAACAAACACCTACTTTATATCTTACCAATGACCTAACGGGTTGCTCTGAAGTTTGCTCATTGTTTTTGGATGCAGATTATCGAAAAAACAGTAATGGCCTATTGTTGTCAAAGAGCCGCTTCCTGTTTCTTGCGGACTTTCCTGATATGTTCAGCGAAAAAGTATTTGCTGAAATGCGAGGGGTATCTGATGACCATGGTCACTCTCCTTTTTGGGAAGCATTAGGTAAAAAATTCTTTACCTTGGATTTTTCTCGTGCAGATTATCTTTCAGGTGTTTCGGGCAAGTCCTTTATTGCTGAACTGATGCCAAAACACCCTATTTACCTGCCGTTTCTAAGCGATGAAGCTCAAGCTGTAGTGGGGAAGGTTCATGAGAACACTGTGCCGGCCAGAGCGATGCTTGAGTCTGAAGGTTTTAATTTTAACGGCTTTATCGACATTTTTGATGGTGGGCCTGCTATCGAAGCGTTTGTAAATAATATTCGGGCAGTAAGAGAAAGCTTTAAACGTCATGCTTTGGTGGTTAAAAATCCAAAAGAAACGGATGAAGATGACATGCCAAATTTAAAAGACTCGTATCTGGTTTCTAACCGGTCATTTTCAGATTTTCGGGTAGCCCTTGTCCCTGCATCCAGCATTAGACAAGACACTATTGATATTCCTGCTGAACTCGCAGAGCACTTACAAATATGTTCTGGTGATGTATTGCGTGCAGTCAGTCTACGAGAAGCGAAGAGGTAGCACCCTAATGAACACAAAAGAGTCGAATAAAAATTTCAAATCAGGACAACTTTATATCAACGGTGCGTGGGTTGATGGTGCAGGTGAAAAACTAGACTCAATCTGCCCGGTTACTCAGCAAAGCCGTTGGAGTGGTTTGACTGCCAGCAAAGCCGATGTTGATAGTGCTATAGCTGCGGCCAGAACGACATTTGTTAGCTGGAAAAAGACGTCTCTGGATGACCGGAAAGCGATTATCAGACGTTTTGCTGAGCTTCTTGGTGAAAATAAAGAACATTTGGCAGACTGCATTGGCAAAGAAACGGGTAAGCCTCTCTGGGAATCGCGCACTGAAGTCGCGGCAATGGTAGGTAAAATAGAGCTATCTATAAAGGCCCAGGAAGAAAGGACAGGAACAAAAGAAAGTGACACAGCGGCAGGTCATGCGGTATTAAGGCATCGGCCACATGGTGTTGTAGCCGTATTTGGACCTTATAATTTTCCGGGTCATTTACCTAATGGCCACATAGTTCCTGCCTTATTGTCGGGTAATACCGTGGTATTTAAACCCAGCGAACAAACCCCCTTGGTAGCAGAAGAGACGGTTAAACTATGGGACGAAGCAGGCCTTCCTGCTGGTGTGTTGAATTTGGTGCAGGGTGAAAAAGTAACAGGCATTGCGCTTGCTAGCCATGAGCAAATTGATGGTTTATTTTTCACTGGTAGCTCCACTACTGGGCATATCCTTCATCAGCAATTTGGTGGACGACCCGATAAAATATTGGCACTGGAAATGGGGGGTAATAACCCACTTATTGTTGATCATCCTGGTGATTTGGATGCCGCTGTGCACCATACGGTTATGTCTGCCTTCGTTTCAGCTGGGCAGCGTTGTACCTGCGCCAGGCGATTATTAGTGCCTAAGGGGGCAGAGGGGGACGCCTTTATTGATCGTTTGGCTGATGTTGCTAGCCGTTTAACCGTTGATGCGTATGATGCAGAAGAACAGCCATTTATGGGGTCTTTAGTTTCTATTGCCGCTGCTCAAGGTCTTTTAGACGCGCAAGCCTCGTTAATTGAGGCGGGTGCCAGCTCTATTTTAAGCATGCAGCAGATTAAGCCAAATACGGCTTTATTGAGCCCAGGTATTCTCGATGTAACAAATGTAACGTCGTTCCCTGACGAAGAGCATTTTGGTCCTTTATTGAAGGTTATTCGTTATGATAGCTTCGAGCAGGCCATAGAGATTGCTAATAACACAAGCTTCGGGCTTTCAGCCGGCTTAATTTGTGATGACCGAGCGCGTTACGAACAGTTTTTGGATGAAATAAGAGCAGGTATTGTGAATTGGAATAAGCCGATTACAGGTGCTAGTGGTGCTGCACCATTTGGCGGTATTGGAGGCAGCGGGAATCATAGAGCTAGCGCTTTTTATGCGGCTGACTATTGCGCTTACCCTGTAGCATCGGTTGAAGATGAAAATGTCACCATGCCAGCCCAGTTATCCCCCGGCATCGATATGTCGTAGAGGTGAAATGAATATGAAAGCACATGAAATAAACTTTGATGGTCTTGTAGGGCCCACTCATAACTATAGCGGTTTGTCTTATGGCAATGTGGCCTCTGAACAAAATGTTATGGCGGTGTCTAACCCTAAAGAAGCGGCAAAGCAGGGGCTTAGAAAAATGAAAGCTCTGCAAGATATGGGCTTTAAACAAGGTGTTTTAGCGCCTCATCATCGGCCTAACGTTGATGTACTGAGAACGCTTGGTTTTACGGGGAGTGACGAAAAAGTGCTGGCAGAAGTAGACCGGGTTTCACCTGTAATGCTGGCAGCGGTTTCTTCCGCGTCTTGTATGTGGACGGCTAATGCAGTGACCATTTCACCTAGTGCAGATACACTTGATAAGCGAGTACATTTTACTGCGGCAAACTTAAATGCCAAATTTCATCGCTCTATTGAACACCCGTTAACCTCTCAAATTGTTCAGGCAACATTCTGTAATGAACAGCATTTTGCTCATCATCAGGCATTGCCAGCGGTTGCCCAGTTTGGTGACGAAGGGGCTGCTAATCACACCCGTTTTTGCGCTGATTACGGCTCTGAAGGTGTAGAGTTTTTTGTTTATGGTAGAAGAGCATTTGATGAAGCAGCGCCAAAGCCTAGCAAGTATCCTGCAAGACAGACTTTGGAAGCCTCAGAGGCTATAGCAAGATTACATCAACTTCCCGACGAACGTATTGTTTATGCCCAGCAAAAGCCTGAAACCATTGATGCGGGCGTGTTTCATAATGATGTTATTTCAGTCGGGAATGGTAACGTGTTGTTCTATCACGAAGAAGCATTTGTAGATACAGAGCATGTACTAACCGAGCTAGACAGAAAATTAAAAGGAGCATCGTTAATCCCTGTTAAAGTGGCTAACAGTGATGTATCTGTTGCTGATGCGGTTCGCTCTTACCTGTTTAACAGTCAATTGTTATCAAAGCCTGATGGCACCATGATGCTGATTGTGCCTACTGAGTGCCGGGAAGTAGCGTCTGTAGCGTCCTATCTTGATCAATTAGTTTCATCGGGCGGCCCCATTACTCAAGTTGAAATGTTTGATCTTAAGCAGAGCATGCAAAATGGTGGTGGTCCTGCTTGTTTACGATTAAGAGTCGTACTGACTGAAGAAGAGCAGGCAGCAGTTAATTCTCATGTGATGATGTCTGATGAGTTATTCGCTACTTTAAATCAGTGGGTCGATAAGCATTATAGAGATCGTTTAACCGCTGCAGACCTCTCGGATATCAAGCTTTTGAGAGAGTCTGAAACAGCGTTGGATGAGTTGACTAAAATACTTAATTTGGGATCGGTGTATCCATTTCAGGTGTGATTTACTGAGAGGTGGCGGCTTAGTGTAAGGTACTTTGTTCAGCCGCCTTATTAGGTATCCCCATATCCACAAGCCTTAGCATCAGGCCTGCTCGTTGCCCCGAGGCAACTTTACTATTAGGAAATACAATATATTCCTCTTGGCCTTGCACCCGGTAGCTATGTTCTTTGTCTTCCCAGATTAAACTGCCCACAGGGAATTTCGTAAAATTACTGATATCTTCAGGAATATGTAATACAAAATCATTTCCGGTGTTAATAATCTCATGGCTGGCAACAAAACATTGTACACGGTGCTCTGCACTTCTTGGTGTGGGCCAGCCGCCTTTAAGGCGAGTTCTTAAATTTTCAATCAACGCGCTGTAACGTTCTAGTTCATTTTGACCAAAGGGCTTAACTTTACCGAGTTCAACGGTAAAACTTTCTGCTCGGTAATTAACGGCAGTATGAGAAGAAAATGTAGTAGCAGGAGTTGTTTGAAAAAGAAACGCGCTGACATCACTAAATGCTAAAAATTGAAGCTGCATTGGGTTTGTAGTACGACCCGGGATATAGGGGTATATCGCAAATTTTTCAATAACAGAATCTCGAATTGCTGTATGAAGGTCGTAGTGATTTACCTTGGTGTTACTACTGCTGCTACCCACTTCGTTGGAATGCACTACGAAATTCGCAACACATTGCTCTATTAACGCCGCTCTTCGCCCATCCACTGAGTCACAATAAGCTTTATCTGTATGCATTCCACAAAACAAGCGATTCATATTGTGCTCAATAAAGCGCTCACCAGACACCATAGCTTCAGGATTGCCAAAAATAAACAGGGAGGGGGCTTTAACTGAGTATTCACCGTCGATCACTTCGTTGATTAAGCTATTACAAAACTCAATAGGCGCTGTTTCGTTACCGTGAATACCTGCGGATAAAATAAGTTTTGGTGGTTGAACTCCGGCTTCGTTATTTACGGGGACGATCTCTAATATGCCCACAGCATGAAGAATAATTGATGTGCCATCGGGCAATAGCACTGAGCGTTGCTCTATATTTTTGCAGGCGTTTTCAAGCGTATGATTAAGGAAATCAGAGCTTGAACCAAATAATGATTCTTTTATTGTCATGTGTTTCCTAGTGAGATAAAGGCCTCAAATGAGCCAATACTTTGTTTTCAATACTTCGGAAGGTAAATATCAAGGTAAATGTAATGCAAAGATAAATGGCCGCCACAAACAAAAATGCATCAAAGGGCGCATAGTATCGTGAATAAATATCCCTGGCCGCACCAGTTAAATCAACAATAGTCACAACGCTTGCAATGGCACTGGCATGAAGCATAAAAATTACTTCATTTGCATATGCTGGCAATGCGCGTCGAAAGGCACTGGGGAGTATTACTCTGCGCATTCGTACAGCCCACGACATGCCATAAGCTTTAGCTGCTTCTATTTCACCTTTGGATGTATTCTCAATGGCTCCACGAATAATTTCGGTGGTATACGCTGCTGTATTGAGTACAAATGCAATAAGGCAGGGATAAAAGGCTTCTGCCAGTATATTTTCCCATAACCATGTACCCTTGATGCTCTCGATTTGAGCTGTTCCATAATAAATTAGAAATAATTGAACAATGAGAGGGGTGCCTCTAAAAAAGTACACATATACCCAGATAGGTTTATTTATCCATGGGTTTTTTGAGGTTCTTAAAATACCTAAGGGGAGGGCAATCACAGCACCCAGTAATAGTGATAAAAAAACGAGTTGAATCGTTGTAACAAAGCCGCCCCAGTAGTGCATAAGGGTAGCAAGGTTGAATATGTCGTTTTGGGATAATAATTGTTCAAATTGCTCAAGCATACGTTTACCCCTTCACCACGCCAGCACTGTATTTTCGTTCAAGTATTTTTAAACCCCATTCAGACAGTGCTGTCATTAGTAGAAAACCCAAAATAACAGGAAGTAAGAACAAGAAAGGTTGGTGAGTTGCTTTAGCGGCTTCAGAGGCTAAACGTACCATATCTGCGAGCCCAATAACGGAAACCAAAGCCGTAGTTTTTAACAGTACCAGCCAGTTGTTTCCTATGCCTGGCAACGCATGGCGCATCATTTGAGGGAACATTATGCGACTAAATATTTGCCATGGCGTCATCCCATAGGCTTTGGCTGCTTCAATTTGCCCAAGCTCCACAGACTGAAATGCGCCCCTGAAGGTTTCTGCCATATAGGCACCGAAGATAAACCCGATAGTGATAACACCCGCAGTAAACTCATTGACGTTAAAAAAAACATCTACTTCAAATTCTGTATATATCCAGTCAGAGATGTTGTTCATCATCATCTGGCCACCAAAAAATATTAGCATCATTAAAACAAGGTCTGGCACACCCCGTATTAAGGTGGTGTACGTTGTTGCAATGCCTTTTAGGATAGGGTTGGGTGATATTTTAGCCAACCCCCCTAAGAGCCCCAGGAACAGGGCAAGTATTAAAGATAGTATTGCGACCTCAACAGTGAGAAGGGCTCCACCAAGAATAGATGGGCCGTACCCTTGAAAATCTAACATAGGCATACTCCGTTGAGATCGTTTGAATGATTAAATCTTGATGTCGTACGCGAAGTACTTCTTCATGATCTTGTCATAGGTACCATCGTTTTTAAGCTTCTTAAGCGCCTTGTTGAACTTGTTAGCAAGTTCTTGATCACGCTTACGGAACGCAACACCAATGCCGTCGCCTACAGGAATGTTGTCACCTAGCGTTTCGAAATCGTCATTGTTAAGAATTGTTTTCTCGCCAACAGGGAAATCTAGGAAAACAGCATCAAGACGTCCACCGGTAAGATCAAGAACCAAGTCATCAGCTGTTGTGTAGCGTTTTACTTCAACTACATCTCCAAATTTGTCGGTTACGTAGTTGTCTTGCAGAGTACCTCGTTGTACACCGATTTTTTTGCCAGTCAGCGCTTCTTTCGATGCTACGTCTAAGCCCATTCCCTTTTTGCCAAACCATGCTGAAGGTGTGTTGTAATATCCTTCAGAGAACAGTACTTTTTTAGCCCGTTCTTCGGTAATAGACATTGATGACATGATGGCATCATATTTACGTGCTAAAAGCCCTGGGATAATGCCATCCCATGCTTGAGGGATCCATTCGCATTTTGCTTTAATCTCAGCACAAACTGCATTGCCTAAATCTACCTCAAAACCGGTAAGTGACCCATCTGGTGCTTTAAATTCAAATGGCTCGTAAGGTACATCTACAGCAATACGTACTTCTTTCCAGTCTTTAGCCTGAATAGAGCCGGCGCTAAAAGCCAACATACATGAAACCGCAATAATCAGTTTTTTCATTTTTTACCCCATTTTTGATTTTGATTTATTTTTGTTACTTGTTACTTACCCCTAATATTTAGGAGAAAGAAACTGCTTCATTCTCTCCGAGTCTGGATTATCGAAAACCTTGGACGGCGGCCCTTGTTCTTCGATTAAACCTTCATGGAGAAATAACACTTGAGTAGATACATCTTTAGCAAAAGCCATTTCATGTGTTACAACAATCATGGTACGTCCTTCATCAGCCAAGCTGTGCATGACTTTCAATACTTCACCTACGAGCTCTGGATCAAGTGCTGACGTTGGCTCATCAAACAAAAGAACTTCAGGCTCCATTGCTAATGCTCTGGCAATGGCCGCTCGTTGTTGCTGACCTCCCGACATTTGAGCCGGGTAGTAGTTCCTACGTTCGTAAATACCTACTTTGTTGAGTAATGCATTGGCTTTTTCGATGGCCTCTGCTTTAGGAATACCCAATACGCTAATAGGTGCCTCAATAATATTTTCCAGAACGGTCATGTGAGACCATAAGTTAAAGCCCTGAAATACCATTGAAAGGCGAGCCCTCATCTTTTCTACTTGTCGCAGGTCTGCCGGAATGCGGATGCCTTTTTTATTCGTCTTGAATTTTAGCTCTTCGCCATGAACAAAAATATCACCCGACGTTGGGGTTTCAAGCAGGTTGATGCAACGTAAGAATGTGCTTTTACCTGAACCTGAAGAACCAATAAGCGATATAACATCGCCTTTATGAGCTTCGGCAGATATACCTTTAAGTACTTCTAAGGTACCAAAGGTTTTATGAATATCCTTTACAACCAGGGGAGCGGTTTCTCCCATATTATTCTCCTGAACTATCAGGTTTATTGATCTGTAAAAATGATGTTGTTAATAATAAATTACAGTCTTGATGCGACATAATTAAACGTTATGTGTGAGTGGTCGCATGAGATTTTTCTATCTATCAGATAATAATAGCCAATAAATGGAAATTAGCTCTGTTTATTGAGAATAGAAAAATAAGATATTTCTGAGGGGGAGGCTACTCGTCGTGTACTTCTGCAAGAACTAGTTTAGCAGTGGGTGACCCACTTGAACTAAATACAATTTGAGTTCGTTGTTGGCTTACTAGTGTTATTGCCGTGAGAATGACATAACAATAATAATTAACCAAGTATTCAACTAGCTTGCTCGTCATAAGGCTTTGATTTGCGGTTTCAACCTTCCATGTGTTTCATGTTAGTTGGTACGGGCAATCCTGATGCTCCGCAGCATTTTTATTTTTAAGCAGACTCTATCTTTCATTAGATGTATTTAAAAATCAATACTTTTTTTGTGAAAAAAATTGCATGGGTGTGTGGCCTGTAGGATATTGCGTTAGTTAGTTTTGGGGTGTCAGAAATGTGTTAATTCTGAGTATTTGAACTATATTGTTAGAGGTGTTGTAATGAAATTGATAAATGAATTTAAGTAAAAAATTTATGATTGGAATTGATGAGATTGTACGCTCGGTTGCTCGAAATATAGCCTCTCGGTTATGGGTAATAGTGTTAATGTGCTGCATGATTTTTTCTGCAGTAGCTAAGGCTGAAAGTGCAATTAAAATTTGTATGGATGAAAGTGACTGGTACCCCTTTACCATTGTGAAAAATGGTAAAGGGGTGGGGATTCATATTGATATTATTAAAGAAGCATTGAGTAATTTAGGGTATACCTACACGTTTAGAATAATGCCTTGGAAACGCTGCCTAAATGAAGCTAAACAAGGTCACTTTGATGCGGTGGCAACGGCATCTTTTAATCAATCTCGTGCAGAGTTTCTTGATTACCCCAAAGGCGCAGCAAAAGAGCATAAATCAAGCTATAGAGTTATGCAGGTGGAGTACGTGGTGGTCACTCTGAGAGACGACAGTTATAAGTTTGATGGGGATATTAAAACAATACCTCGTCCTATCCGTGCGCCTAGAGGATATTCTATTGTGGGTGATTTAGAAAAACAGGGCTTGGTTGTTGATGATAATTCCGCAAATGATGAGATCAATATTAAGAAACTGTTGCGTGAAGGACGTGGTTCTGTAGTTGTAATTCCAGAAATGGTTAGAATGTTAAGTCAGCAGCTAGCATATAAAAATAAATTAACAATCAGCGAAATTCCCTGGAAATCGAAGTCATATTTTTTACCATTCTCCAAGTTATCACACTTGTCTGACTCTGCTAAGACACTCATCTGGTCTGAAATTAAAAAAACAAGAGAAGATGCATTATTTATGTCTCAGTCTGCGGAAAAGTACTAAGAGTATTAATGAGAATAATTACACTTTTTTTATTACTGACTTTAGGGTCGATTTGCTGGGGGATTGATATTAATTCAGTCAGCAGCAATGAAGATTTAGGCCGCTGGGTTTCCTATATTGAAGACAGGGAGACTGAAGATCGCGCAGAGGGTTATGATTTAGAGTTTGTCTCCAGGCTAGATGGGGGACAATGGTTTAAAAATGATGGAAAGCTCGTTAATTTTGGGTATTCCAGCTCTACTTTTTGGTTTAAGCAATCCTTAGCAAATAACAGTGAAAAACCACAAAGAAAACTATTGGAAATTGGTTATAGTGTTCTGGATTATGTTGATGTTTATGTAGTAAGAGGTATGGAGGATACTGAACATTATCGCCTTGGAGATAAGTTAAATTTCAATCAGAGAATTATCCAAAACAGACATTTTTTGGTTCCTTTGAGTTTTGAAAAAAATGAATCTTTAGACCTATACCTACGAGTAAAAACAAGTAGTTCAGTTCAGCTACCTCTTTCCTTATGGGAGCCTGATGAATTTTATCGGGTCGACCAGGCTAGAATGATCTTTCATGGGGTTTATTTTGGTATCGCCCTAGTGATGATTATCTACAACTTATTTGTCTATCGAGCCGTTGCTGAAAAATCTTACTTATATTATGTTGCTTGTATTACCTGCATGGCCTTATTCCTTGCCTCTCTTAATAGTCTTACCTTCCAATATGTTTGGCCAACAGCAACATGGTGGAATGATCAGTCTATCGTATTTTTTCTTAACGGAGTCATATTCTTCGGTGGGCTTTTTACCATTGAGTTCTTATCAATTAACCCCGCTTCGGAACGGGTTTTAAATCGCTTTATTTTGTTGTTCAGTGGGGTAGGCGGTATTTTGATGCTGCTTTCGCTAATTTTACCCTATCAATTAGTGATACGTCCGACCATTTATGTTGCTACGGCCATGTGCGTTACGCTTATTTTGGTCGGTTCTTATCGTTGGTCAAAAGGTGATGTATCGGCTCGTTACTTTACCGTTGCCTGGTTTTCATTATTGGCAGGCGGCATTGTGTTGGCCCTCAATAAATTTACCTTATTACCACAAAATGTATTTACTGAAAATGCGACTCAAATTGGCTCGGGTATCGAGATTATCCTGCTTTCACTGGCTTTAGCCGACAGGCTGTATCAAGAGAAGCGGAAGACATTTAATGCTCAGCAAGAAGCGAATATTATGCTTGAACAGCGGGTTCAGGAGAGAACTCTTGAGCTGGAAAGGCTGAATGACCGTTTAATGGAGTTAAGCAGCATTGATGCTTTAACAAAATTAAAAAACAGGGGCTTTTTTGAAGAGACCTTTCAAAAGGTATTTGAGTCGGCTTTTCGTTATCAAAGACCTTTATCATTATTGGTTATTGATATTGATTACTTTAAAAAGATTAACGATGAGTATGGTCATCAGGCGGGTGATGAATGTTTAAAAAAGGTATCTGAAGGCCTCAGTCAATTAATATCGCGTCCTCAAGACTTGGTCGCACGGTATGGCGGCGAAGAATTTGTTGTCTTGATGCCAGAAACCCCTTCTAATGGGGCATCACAAGTTGCGGAGAAAGTTCGTAAACAAATTGAGAAAACATCTTATTTAATTTCTGAACATGAGCTTAATTTAACAGTAAGTATTGGGGTTATTTCATTGGTTCCAGACTCAGAAGATAATCGTAAAGATATGTTTGATCGAGCCGATGTAGCGCTTTATAAAGCAAAGAGAGAAGGACGAAATAGGGTGGAAGTTGTTGCAGGGTAGGTAGGATCTGCCGTTCACGTTCATGTGTACGGCAGGTGAATAGGGTATGTAAAATTTACATCCAAAATTAGCTATTCAATTAGCTTCTGAATTACCTGCACCTGACGTTGTGTTGATCCCTGCCTTAGGTGCAAAAATGCCTGCTTCACTTGAAGATGCACTAATACGTAGTGATGTGAGAGATTTCAGTAAATTTATAAAAATTTGGGCTGAGGCGGGTGCTTCGATAGGTGCAGCGTGTACTGGGACTTTCATACTTGCAGAGACAGGTTTGTTAGATGGTCAACGTGCTACAACATCTTGGTGGCTGTCATCATTGTTTCGTCAGCGTTACCCATTAGTGGCGTTGGATGATTCGCTTATGCTGGTTAACTCATCAAGTTTTACAACAGCAGGCGCTGCACTAGCGCATCTTGATTTAGCTTTAGGTGTAGTACGTAAGGTGAGTCCATCTTTAGCATCGTTATGCGGACGCTATTTATTAATTGAGCCTCGCTCTTCACAGGCCGTATTTATTATTCCTGACCATGTAGCTCACACTGACCCATTGGTTGAGCGTTTTGAACAATGGGCACGAGCAAATATTGCACAGGGATTTTCGTTAACAGATGCAGCACGCGCTGTTGGTGCTAGTGAAAGAACATTAGGCCGAAGATTGAAATCGATATTAGGTAAATCGCCACTCGCCTATGTTCAAGATTTAAGAGTTGAACGTGCTGTGCATTTACTGCAAACCACGAATGAAAGTGTGGAGCGTATTGCTGAGCAGGTAGGTTATTCTGATGGTGCAACCTTACGTGGTTTGTTACGTAATAAATTAGGCAAAGGTGTGCGTGAACTACGTAAACGCTATATGTGATGGTCAGCTATGACAAAAGCCAGAAACTAAAAAAGGCCTGCAATTGCTTGCAAGCCTTTAGAATAATGGTGCCCGGACGCGGAATCGAACCACGGACACGAGGATTTTCAATCCTCTTTTTAGTTATACCTATCTAATTGAATAATATAGTAAATATATTATTTATCTTTCTAAAAAAACTGCGCGTAAGCGTGGTTTTTATGTCTTTTTAAGCCGTTTCAAGGCTTAT
>ENA-ORXI01001438-ORXI01001438.1-sediment-metagenome-genome-assembly--contig:-NODE-1438-length-18399-cov-11.302205_pt1 | contig 18399 bp, 18 predicted proteins | sample MGYA00237861_ERZ511468 | MGnify/ENA primary metagenome ERZ511468 (study PRJEB26299, sample SAMN06266213) | sediment metagenome | isolation source: Hudson Canyon methane seep mesocosm | place...
TGACTTTCCGTCCCGGACAAAAACTAAAAGCACGAGTAGATAGCTATGCTAGAAGCGAGTAATAATAACGAATTACCAGTTATTCCTGGAAAACGTTACTTCACTATTGGTGAAGTAAGTGAGTTATGTGGTGTTAAACCTCATGTACTACGCTACTGGGAACAAGAATTTCCACAACTAGAGCCAGTAAAACGTCGCGGAAATCGCCGTTACTACCAGCGCCATGATGTTGTGTTAATTCGTGAAATTCGTGAATTATTATATGAGCAAGGTTTTACAATTGGTGGTGCTCGTTTACGATTAGAAAACGAATCTAAACCTGAAAGTACAGAGTCGAATAAAAAACAGATTATTCATGAAATGTTAGCAGAACTACAAGAAATTCATGCATTATTAGCATAAGAATTTGAACAAACGGAAAGGGGAATTACACGAGTGTAGTTCCCCTTTTTTTTGATCGTTCTTAGTCATCAATTCCAGAGGAAATCGCGTGAGTCAAAAAGAACAAATCTCAAAACATGATTATGTAATAAAATGCAAAAAAGCGGCTTCAGAAGGTAATGTCATTGCCCAAAATACCCTAGGGTTCTTGTATCTCAATGGTCAAGGTGTGGTGAGTGACTATAAGGAAGCCGTTACATGGTTTAGAAAAGCTGCAGAGCAAGGTTATGATGCGGCAGAGTTTAATCTAGCGATTATGTATAAGCTTGGTCAAGGTGTTGACGTAGATCTGGTGGAATCTCTCAAATGGTTACAATCAGCGGCTTCGAAAGATTATGCCGATGCTCAATCTAGTCTTGGTAATATGTATTATCAGGGTGATGAGTTAAAGCAAAACTATCTTAAAGCCTATATGTGGTGGTTGCTTGCGGAAAGTAATGGCGCTAAAGATATAAACCATAATAAACAAGCGGTGGCTGAAAAAATGAGCCAGTCTGAGATTCAAGAGGCAGAGCGTTTGGCTAAAGGGTGGCAACAACAGCAAGGCAATAGTTAACCTTAACTACTATGGCATTTTTTAACTTTCTTGCCACTGCCACAAAAACACAGTTCATTCCGGCTTAGTTTGATCGCTGGTAATATTTCGCCGTCTAGGTAAAACCAGTGTTTGTTTTCATGAATAAAGCGTGATTTTTCATGTAACTGCTCAATCTCAGAGTCACCTTGGTAGAAAGCAACAAACTCAACCGTTGTTGCATCACTTTTTTGATGATGTTTGATAAGTTTAAGACCGAGCCACTGAGTTTCATCCATTGTTTGTTTAAGTACTAGCTCATCATTACTTTCACGTTTACTCGGGTGAAGTGTTGCAATAAGGTAAGAGGTATTTTTTAGGACAAAAGCACTGTAACGTGAGCGCATAAGCTGCTGCGCACTGTTAGCAATAACACGTTTTTCATGTAAGGGCTGACAACATGCCGTATAAGCTTTGCCACTTTTACATGGACATGAAATATCTTGATTAGAACTTTCCATCAGGAGATAGAAATTTTAACGATATTCATAACCTCAAAGTCCATGCCTGCAATTTGTTCTGTACTTGGATAATAGATAAGATCAACACGAGCACCTTTAAGACAGCGGTATTTTTTTTGTCGCTTGTATTTAAACGGCACATCGTAACCTTCTATTAACACGGTATTATGGAACCATTTTCCTGCCTCACGTTGAACATGAGACTCTACTTTCTTCATTGTCGAATGGATAAGTTTTTCATTATCAGCAAGATAGTTTTTTAAGCTTTTCATTTGGCTAGATGTACTTTTGATAGCGACGGTGGAGAATCCCAACACGTTCGACATAGACTTGAGTTTCTTTGTATGGCGGTACTCCACGATACTTCTTGACGGCATTAGGCCCTGCATTATAGGCCGCAGTAGCTAAGCGTATATCGCCCTTAAACTGTTGTAGTAGTTGAGCTAAATACTTAACACCACCTTTTATATTTTGAGTGGGATTTAAAGCATTTATAACACCTAATTCTTTGGCCGTGGCAGGCATCAATTGCATTAACCCTTGCGCGCCTGCGTGTGATGTTGCTTTGGAATTAAACGCTGATTCAGCGTGGATAAGTGCTCGAACTAATGCAGGATCAATATGGTTGTTTTTAGCCGTTTTATTGATCGTTTTTGCATAGGCGGTAAGGTTAAGTTTTACGTGATTCCAGTCTATTGTTGAGTGCGGGTTGCAGGCAAAACAATCAAACCTGAGAATTTCATAAGCAACATTTCTAGGTTTTTGATCCGAAAAAGTAACAGCGTTATTCGAGCCTGATTTATAAATAATAGTCTTGCGACCACTTTTATTTTTTGTTGTATTTGAAAACTCAATGACACCATCATCTTCAGACTGCTCAATATTGCTGGCTGAAAAACAACTTAATGGCAATATCAATGTGAACAGAATGAAAGATAATTTGAACATATTATGACTTTCTATTTATAGAAATATCAGCAATCTTTTGCTTCCATTCCTTTGGACCTGTCTCGTGAACCGATTCACCCTGACTATCAACAGCAACGGTGACTGGCATGTTTTCAACGTGAAACTCTCGAATTGCTTCCATGCCCATTTCTTCAAATGCCACAATGCGTGATGATTTGATTGCTTTTGAAACTAGATAAGCAGCGCCACCAACAGCCATAAGATAGCTTGATTTATGATCTTTAATTGATTGAATAGCTGCCGGGCCACGTTCAGCTTTACCGATCATGCCAAGTAGGCCAGTTTCAGCCAGCATCATTTCAGTAAACTTATCCATGCGAGTTGCTGTTGTCGGGCCTGCAGGACCAACGATCTCATTTTTAATAGGATCGACTGGACCTACGTAATAGATGAAGCGATTATTAAAATCTAGGCCATCAGGTAGTGCTTCACCTTTGGCAAATAGATCGGCAATCTTTTTATGCGCTGCATCACGTCCGGTTAGTAAGTGACCAGATAATAATAAAGTTTCACCGGGTTGCCACCGTTCCATCTCTGCTTGAGTGAGCGTATCCAAATTAACATGACGAGTATCTGCTGCCGCTTGCCATGTTATCTCAGGCCAGTCTGACGCTGAGGGCGGTTCAAATTGAGCAGGGCCACTACCATCTAAGGTAAAGTGTGTATGTCGTGTAGCCGCACAGTTTGGAATCATTGCAACAGGTAAAGAGGCCGCATGAGTAGGGTATTCACTAATTTTGACATCAAGTACCGTAGTGAGACCACCTAAACCTTGTGCACCAATACCCAATTGGTTAATTTTTTCAAATAACTCGATTCGCAATTTCTCAGCTGTAGTCACTGGGCCCCGTTCAATTAAATCTTGAATATCGATAGATTCCATTAAGGATTCTTTTGCCATCAACATCGCTTTTTCAGCTGTACCACCAACACCTAAACCAATAATGCCTGGTGGACACCAACCAGCTCCCATTTTGGGTACTGTTTCTAATACCCAGTCTACTAAATTATCACTTGGGTTTAAGATGGTGAATTTTGCTTTATTTTCAGAGCCGCCACCTTTAGCTGCAATATGTATTTCAACTTTATCGCCTAAAACAAGTTCAGTATGAATCACAGCAGGGGTATTATCTTTTGTATTAGTTCGGCGACCCAAGGGATCACTAACTACAGAAGCACGTAAGACATTGTCTGGATGCATATAGGCACGGCGAACACCTTCATTCACCATGTCATCTATGCTTTGCTTTGTCTGCCACTGCACATTCATACCGACTTTGATAAACACATTAACAATACCAGTATCTTGGCAAATAGGACGTTTATCTTCGGCACACATACGTGAATTGACTAAGATCTGAGCAATGGCATCTTTCGCAGCAGGAGATTGCTCTTTTTCATAAGCCGTGGCCATGGCTTGAATAAAGTCTTTGGGATGATAACAAGCAATAAACTGCAAGGCATCAGCGATACTATCAGTGAAGTCTTTTTCAGTAATTACAGTCATTGCTTGTTTTTAAATCCTTTATTTTTCTGTCATGCGTGTACGAAGTTCGGCAACAATATCGTTAATTGCAAACTCATCTGAATCACCTGTTGCACGGTTTTTATATTCAATCATGTCTTTATCTAAACCACGTTCACCTAACATTAGGCGATGAGGAATACCCATTAGTTCCATGTCAGCAAATGCAACACCAGGACGTAAACCACGGTCATCCAATAAGATATCAAAACCAGCTGCAGTTAATTCATTATAAATAGCTTCAGCAGCTTCACGTACACGGATTGATTTATGAGCATTAATTGGCACAAGCACTAGTTGGAATGGTGCAAGAGCCATTGGCCAGACAATACCGTTTTCATCATGATGTTGCTCGATAGCCGCAGCAACAACACGTGTAATACCGATACCGTAACAACCCATTGTTAGGATTTGTGATTTACCTGTATCAGCTAAGACATTAGCATTAAGGTTTTTGCTGTAGTTATCACCCAACTGGAAAATATGACCCACTTCAATACCACGGGCGATATCAAGTTGTCCTTGGCCATCAGGGCTCGCGTCACCAGCAACGACATTGCGTAAATCGGCAGTTTCAGCTTCAACTAAATCACGGCTCCAGTTAACACCCGTTAAGTGTTTTTCATCTTCGTTTGCACCACAAACAAAATCGGCAGTATGAGCAGCTGCACGATCGACAATGACTGGAATTGTTAGACCAACAGGGCCGATAGAGCCAATGTTTGCACCGCAAGCGGCAAGCACTTGTTCTGGTGTTGCAAAGGTAAGTGGTTCAGCAACAATAGAAAGTTTTTCAGCTTTGATTTCATTTAACTCATGATCACCACGAAGGACTAAAGCAACAACAGTTCCTTCTTCAGTTCCTTCAACTAATAATGTTTTTACACATTGCTTAGCTGAAACATTGAGGAATTCACTCACTTGTTCAATAGTGTGTTGGTTGGGCGTATCAACTGTTGTCATTGATGCACTTGCGGCTGGACGATCACCAGCAGGTGCAATTGCTTCTGCTAGTTCAATATTAGCAGCATAGTCACTCGTATCACTAAAGGCAATCGCATCTTCGCCTGAGCTAGCTAGCACATGAAATTCATGTGATGCTTCACCACCAATACTACCTGTATCAGCTTGTACTGGACGGAAATTTAAACCCATACGGTCAAATATTCGACTATAAGCAGCAAACATATCATCATAAGTTTGTTGTAGTGATTCTTGACTCAAATGAAATGAATAAGCATCTTTCATAATAAATTCACGTGAACGCATCACACCAAAACGAGGGCGGATTTCATCACGGAATTTTGTTTGAATTTGATAGAAGGTTATCGGTAATTGTTTATAACTACGAATTTCTTGGCGTACTACATCAGTAATCACTTCTTCATGTGTTGGGCCATAGCAAAATTCATTATTATGACGATCAGTGACGCGAAGTAGTTCTGGACCATACTTTTCCCAGCGTTTACTTTCCTGCCATAAAGCAGCAGGCTGAATTGTTGGCATGAGTAATTCTTGAGCATTTGCTGTAGCCATTTCTTCCCGCACAATAGCTTCAACCTTCCTCAATACTCTTAAGCCCATTGGCAACCAAGTATAAAGACCTGATGCAAGGCGACGAATCAAGCCTGCACGAAGCATAAGTTGATGACTAACTATTTCTGCATCTGCAGGTGTTTCTTTAAGTGTTGCAATAAGAATTTTTGAAGCGCGCATATTTGGCTGGTGTCCTGTTGTGGTACTTGTTGATAGAGTATTTTTATTTAAAAGGTGCTGTGATTCCAACCCCAATTTTGTCTTTCTGAATCTGTCATACTGATGTAAATACGCTCGCCTGCAATGCCAAGTTGTTCTGTAATCAAGCTACATAATGCATCAGAAAAAGCTGTGCGATCAGCAGGCAAACCTAAGGCGCGATAATCTAAAAAAGCAGTAGGGGCATCGCTACCACCCATCAGCATACTTGCTTTAGCTTCAACAGCCACCATCACATAGTTTTCTGGTTTTCCCGATGTTTTAGAAACAGTTTGACTTGCTGCTTTTAATAAAGCTGTTTCATCTTGAATAGTTTGATTTGTGACGATATTTAGATAAGGCATAGTCTCGCTCCTAAATTATTGGCAATGATCAGCTAAGCGTTTTTGTATGTCAGCAATTTTTTTAAGACGCTCATCTTCATTTGGTTCAATAACATTGCCATCAGAATCAATCATTCGACGCCCAGGGTTGTTCTGGTATTGTTCTAAATTATGTTTATTGATGCGACAGTATTCTGCATTCTTCTCTTTTTCTTCTGCAGCTTCTTTGGCTAGACGTCGTTTTTCTTCATTTTTTTCAAAAGTACCGTCTTGTTTTTCGATGAGGGTATCAATCTCTTTTTGAGCAGTATCAGCAGAGCGAGCCGGTGGTGGTGGTGCTTTAATAATATCAGCTTGTTGGTTTCTAGGTGCCTGCTGAGAATAATGCGTTTTCCCTTCATCATCTATCCATTTATAGACGTCAGCAAAGGAGACATGATTAAAGGCTAATAGAATAAAAAACAGGCAAGACTGCCGTAGATATTGTATAAACATATCGAACTCCTAGATAAAAACACTATTTTACGCCAAAGCAGAGAATCATAAAATGCCTGATATGCCATCACGGTTTGAAAAACACATTGAAGTGACTAGTAATGAGCTTATTGCTGTCGATCTGCTTGCTCAAGAAACAGGCATATCAAAGCAAAAAATCAAGTTAATCATGCAAAAGGGCGCAGTGTGGGTAACAAAAGGTAAAAAAACGCAACGTCTTCGCAGAGCAAAAAAGACACTTCAACAAGGTGAAACCGTTCATATTTACTATGATGAATCTGTTTTAAAAATGGAGCCTGCAGAGCCAACATTGTTAGCTGATGAAGGACGTTATAGCGTTTGGAATAAACCTTATGGATTATTGTCACAGGGTTCGAAGTGGGGAGATCATTGTACGATTACACGTTGGGCTGAGCAACACTTAAAACCACAACGCGTTAGCTTTGTTGTCCACCGTTTAGATCGAGCTGCAAATGGGGTGATTATTATTGCTCATGAGAAGAACTCAGCAGCGGCATTATCTAAATTATTTCAAGATCGGCAAGTAGAAAAGCATTATCAGATATGGGTACACGGAGAGTTTGATAATCAAGCAAGTAGTGAAAAGCCAGTCAAAGTAGATTCAGATATTGATGGTCGCACAGCGGTAAGTTACTTTTCATTTATCAAATATGATGCTGTTCAGAATCGATCATTATTAGAAGTCACAATAGATACTGGTCGAAAACATCAAATTAGACGACATAGTGCTGAGTTGGGTTTTCCTGTGGTGGGAGATCGATTGCATGGCAATAGTGATGATAAGGAAGACCTACAATTAAAAGCATATTATTTAAGTTTTAAATGCCCTTATTCACACAAACAAAAGGTGTTTAACTTACTAGCAACAGACTAGATTAGTGTTTAGGCAAATGAATGATAAAACGAGCCCCGCCAAGGTGACTGTTTTCAATCTTTATTTCTCCGTTGTAAGCATCAATAATATCACTGGCTATCGCTAAACCTAAACCCTGACCTTCAGCCTGAGTATCGATACGTTTGCCCCGTTTGATAATGTCGTTTTGAGCATTTTTAGGAATGCCATTGCCATCATCATCGATATGAATTTCAATATTAGAGGAATGGCTAGAAACAAATACATTAACTTGTCGATTACAATACTTATAGGCATTTTCAAGTAAGTTGCCTAATAGTTCATACATATCGCCTTCATCAGCATGAATAAAAATATCATGATCAATTTCATATTGACGATGAATATTTTTAGTTTGATAGACTTTATCAAGAGAGCTTAGAATTTTATGAATTATCTGGCCAAGTGATACGGGTGCTTGCAAACTACTTTGACCTTCAGTGGCTGCTCTTTGTAGCTGATAATCCATTAATTCTGAAACACGATCTAATTGCTCATGTGCAGTCACTCGAAAGGTTTCAGTATTTTTACTCGTTTCTAGCTCACCACGCATGACAGCTAAGGGGGTTTTTAAACTATGAGCAAGGTCAGCTAGAGAATTTTTATAACGTTCTCGCCGAGATTGTTCATGATCAAGCAGTGTATTAATGTTTTGTGTGAGGTGAGTTAACTCTTTAGGATAGTTCTCAGATAAACGTTGGTGAGCACCACTCTCAATCGCATTGAGATCAGCTGCTGCATCATAAAGTGGACGTAAACCCCAGCGTAAGATAAAGGCTTGAGCAATTAATAAGATAAGTCCTGTTCCGCCCAGCCAATACCATAAGCTCAGCTGGAAATCAGCCTTTTGTTGATCGATAGTGTTGATATCTTCAGCAATATTGATCGTATAGCTAAATTCGTCACCTTGCTCATTTTCCCAAACAATACCGTAAGCAAAATTAAGTAAACTAATTTCATCATCTAACTCGATAATTGAAAATTTCTCATTGGCTTCGCCTGGGTGTTCAGGAAGAGCTAGAAACCTGCCCAACATGGATTGAGATTGCCAGACAATCTCTCGACCGCTGGTGATTTGAGCGTATAAGCCTGAGTTGGGAATGGCGAATTTCGGTTCTGCTAAATCTTGAGGAAGTGTAACCGAGCCATCTTCACCAAACTCAGCGACCATCAGAATGCTATAAATAGTATTTTTTAAGTTTTTTTGCTGGGCACTATCAGCACTAGCCTGAAAAGCATTATTTAAACTGAAGGCAGACAAGCCCAGAAAGGCCGTGAGTACAAGACTAACAGCTAAGAGAAGTCGATTACTTAAGGATAGATTTTTAATGGTCACGCGGTAATGTTAACCGATATCCACGACCACGTAGCGTTTCGATGGGATTTAGTGTTTTATCGGGGTCTAGTTTGTTACGTAAACGTTTTATAAAAACTTCAATAACATTACTATCACGATCATGATCTTGTTCATAGATATGATCAGTTAAGTCTGTTTTTGATAATACTTCACCAGCATGAAGCATTAAATAGTGCAAAAGACGATATTCATATGCGGTTAAATCAACAGCTTCGTCATTAAGTTTTACTTCTTGGCTTGTCGGGTTAACTGTGATTGGTCCACAAGCTAAAGTTGAACTTGCCCAGCCAGAAGAGCGTCTTGCTAAAGCATTTATCCGAGCAGATAACTCTTCAAAGTGAAAAGGCTTAACTAAATAATCGTCAGCACCGGCTTCTAAACCTTCGACTTTATCTTGCCAGCGTCCTCGGGCCGTTAAAATGAGGATGGGGAATTCTTTACCGTTGGAGCGTAATTTTTGAATGACTTCAATTCCTGATAATTTAGGTAATCCTAAGTCAATAATGGCGACATCATAGGGGTATTCTAGACCTTGATATAGGCCTTCTTCACCATCGGCAGCGGCATCAACCGTTAAGTTCTGCTGTTGGAGTTGTTGGGTGATTTGTTCACGCAAATGAACTTCATCTTCAATAAGTAAAATACGCATAATTATATGATGCCTGATTATCTCACTGGAATCATTATTTAAGCAGTTTTAGTGAGGAGGGTGACCCGTTAAAGGATCAAGTTGGTATATTTTTATTTTACCGTTATTGTGTAAAACTTTTACCCGAAAAATACTTTTGCCTTTAATATCTTTTTTATCGACGGATAATATTTTTCCTTTTGATTCCGTGCGAATAAGTTCTGCAGCGGAGGCTTTAGTTAAAGGAAGTTGAATTTCATTAACACCATCACCTGGTTCAATATCATCAGGTAAATGAGCTGCAAACACAGATAGTGAAAGCATTAAGAATAATAGTGTGAAGAAATACCGTAATAAGTACATTGTTAAACCTTTTAATTTAGGGGGTATTTTTAACGGTATTGTAGGATTGTGCAAGTATCTTCTACCCGAAGGGGGGAGGGAGAAGATACTTACCCAAAACAATTATTTTGTTTTCTTCGGCTTAATGACACCAATTGCACCATCAGAACGTGCTTTTAAGTATGCATAAAGCTGATCCATACCCTCAATAACTTTCACATTCTTTTTCCAAGCAGGCATGCTACCAATAGTACCAGATTTACCATCAGTAACCGTCTTCGTAAACTCATCTTTAGAAATGATTTTCAAACTATCTGCTAGGTTAGGCCCAACCATGCCTTGTCCATAAGTTCCATGGCAGCGAGCACACCAGTTACGGAATAATTTAAAACCTTTGTAACTGTTGGCATCAAGATGCGTACCATCAGTCACTGTGTAAGGTGCTTCATCGGCATAAGTAGGTAGTGATACCGCACTCAATGCTAATGTTGCAGCACTAGCAAGCATGATAACTGTTTTATTAAGCTTCATTTATTTCTCCATATTTAATGTAGTTCTATCGTTTATCGAAGATAGCGTTAATTACTAACAGCTCTCTTATTATTGATATTGGCTGTTGAGTGACACCTTAACAATGTGAAACTGAACGAAAGCTGAACAAAGAAAGGGAAAGGAACTTTGCCCAACTTTCATTAGCAATTATCTCCATTTAGTAATAGTTTCTGCTTGGGCGGACTGAAACTTCAACTGGAATACGTTTACCAGGATGACGATCCATTTCAGTTGTATATAATTGTCCCTGATAACGGTAAGTTACAGAGTAGCCATTAATTCGTTCTTCTTGATGGTAACGCTGCGTCACATGACATTCTTCACCACGATCATAATTTGAATAAGAAGATGACGGTGATTGATAGCCAAGGTCACGACCAACCGAGCCACCTAATAAGGCTCCTGCAACAGTCATGATTTTCTTGCCACTGCCACCACCGAATTGATTGCCTACTACACCGCCAACAATGCTACCGGCAATCGTGCTGGTATAAGACTTTTGACTATGGTCATTGCGACGGTAAGAACGTTGTGAACATTCTCGTTGAGGTGTGGCTACACGAACAGATGTATAAAGGGGCTCAACGTGCGTGACGCGAGCTGTATCTTCAAAACTACTATTATGCTTATTATGTTTGTTGTATTTATTCCCAGCAAAAGCAGTAACGGATGTTAAAGCCAATGCAGAAATTATGCTTGCAGTTATTAATAATTTTTTCATCACAGCACTCCTTTTTTGTTAGCTGTTGAGTGCAGAGTAACGAAAGTAAACTGAACCAAAGATGAATGAATCAATTTTAGTATGCAAGAGTGGTCAGATGCCAGATTGGACATATGCTGGTTCAAACGAGATAATGAATTGATTAATTTGTTTTGGTAGATATCAAAACTATGAAGACACGGGTGAATCTTCTCATGAATAGAAGTGAACCTTTTGACCGGTGGCTATATGACTGATTCATATGAGCAAGCACGAAAGAGAAGTATTATTAAAGATAAAAGACATGTTCTAATCATTGATGACCAGTCAACAGGTAGGACTATTCTTGAGGCGATAATAAGCCAAATAGCTGATAATATTGAGGTTACAGCTTTCTCCAATCCTATTTTAGCGATGGATTGGCTTGATGAAAATGATGCCGATTTGATTGTAACTGATTATTTGATGCCTGAAATGAATGGTCTTGAAGTAATCAAAAATGTACGCAACAAGCCACATTGCGAAAATGTACCTATCATGATGATCACTGTCGTTAGTGAAAAAGAAGTGCGTTATGAGGCATTAGAACTGGGTGCAACCGCATTTCTCACTCGTCCTATAGATCAAATAGAGTGTAGAACTAGCTGTAGAAATCTATTGACGCTCCATGAGCAAAACTTAATTATTCAAGACCGTGCAGACTGGTTAGCTCGGCAAGTTGAATTAGCAACTAAACAAATTGTTCAGCGAGAGCTTGAAACTATAATCCATCTTGCTAAAGCGGGTGAATACCGTGATGAAGGTACGGGAAATCATGTTATTAGAATGGCCAAATATTCTCGGTTAATTGCTGAAGCAATGGGCAAGTTTACTACTGAAGAATGTGATGACTTGGAATATGCTGCACCAATGCATGATATCGGCAAGATTGGTATTCCTGACAGGGTGTTACTCAAACCTGAAAGGTTAGATGCTGAGGAATGGGAAATAATGAAAGACCATTCTCTTATCGGACATGAAATTTTATCAACAAGCCAGTCAAAATATATGAAGTTAGGGATGGTTATTGCTTTAAATCATCATGAACGCTTTGATGGCAAAGGCTACCCTAAAGGGTTGACTGGAGATAATATACCCTTAGTCGCTCGAGTGGTTGCTGTTGCTGATGTTTATGATGCTTTAGTTACCGCTAGGCCCTATAAAAATGCATGGTCTCAGAGCGAGGCTATAAACTATATCAAAGAAGAATCAGGTGCCCATTTTGACCCGGATTGTGTTCAAGCGTTTCTTGCTAGAATAGATGACATTAAGACCATTCATATTCAATACTCTGATGAATAAATTTTTTTCCCAGCCGAGTGAAAGCTATGCCACATAATCAAGAAGCTAAGCTTTCACTGTGGGGGAAACTACAGCACCATTTAGTAAATATCACTGATAGTGAGCCTGAGCAGGCGATAAAAATCAGGCTTTCTATTGGTCTGGCTGTTGTATTATATTTTGTCCTACCTTGGCACGAAGGTGAACTTTTAGTTGATACTTTTTTCTCTGTAGCAAGTTTTATTACGATTAGTTATTTTATGGGAGCATTGCTTATTGTCATAGCGATGATTCTCAACCCAAGGGCATCTCCTGTACGCCGAATTGCAGGAATCTTTTTAGATTTAATTTCACTCTCAATACTAATGTTCTATGCCGGAGAAAAAAGCATAGTAATGTTTGTTTTGTATCTGTGGATTATTTTAGGTAATGGTTTTCGATATGGTTCTAGATATTTATATATATCATTACTTGTTGGAATAATGGGCTTCTCTAGTGCGGTTACTTGGGGCGAATATTGGCAACAAAATCATTATGAACCGGTTGCTTTAAGCATGCTTTTTATTTTGGTAATAGTGCCTTTATATTCAGCCTTTCTTATTAATAAACTGCATAGTGCCATTGCAAGTGCAAAAGATGCAAATGAAGCTAAAAGTCGCTTTTTAGCTAATATGTCACATGAATTAAGAACCCCCTTAAACGGTGTGATTGGTATGGCTGATTTAATGGGTGAAACGGATTTGAGTAATCAGCAAACTGAGTTTGTCAAAATAATGAGAAGCTCGGCAAACAACTTACTTGGCTTGATAGAAAAGGTGCTTGATATATCAAAAATTGAGGCAGGTAAGATAACAATTGCTACCGAGTCATTTGATTTGCATCAGTTGATGAATACGATTGTCAAAGTGCAAAACCCAATGGCCACGAATAAAGATTTACAACTTTTCTGCCATATCGATGCAGCCACTCCTTTTTCAGTAGAAGGTGATGAACAGCATTTACGTCAAGTATTGGTTAACTTAATTGCTAACGCAATAAAATTTACTGATGAAGGAGCGATTAAAGTCTTCATCTACCCGGTCGATAATGGGGAGGATGATTTAGTTATTCACTTTGAAATCCAAGATACAGGTATTGGTCTATCTGACTCTGCTATGGACACTATTTTTGATGACTTTACTCAGATCAACCCTAATTCTAATTATAGTCGTGGGGGAACGGGGTTAGGAACGACTATTTCTAAAGAGCTTGTTCATTTAATGGGCGGTGATATCGGAGTAGAAAGTACAGAAGGACAGGGGAGTACTTTTTGGTTTGAATTACCTTTTACAGTTGTAGAAAATGAGAGTACTCAATTGTTAGACAAACATATATTATTATTGACTACAGATGAAACAGTTTCCAAGATAAGCTCCGATCTTGATCTATGGGATACGGCTTATGATTTGGCAAGCTCCACAGCGCGAGCCTTTTCTTTATTGATGCAGGCTGTACTAGAAAAAAACAACTATGATATTTTAGTGGTTGAGCAGTCATGTATAGCTGATATTAGCCCAGTAGAATTTGCACGAATGATTAAAACAGAACCAGAATTAGAGTCACTCTCTTTAGTTTTAATTAATTCAAGTGAATTTGATACCTATGACCCTGACATTCGTCAGTTTTATATCTCGGCTATCAATAACTTGGATAATAAACGTTTATTATTTAATGCACTTCATGCAGCTCAAAGTGTGGCAGTTGATGATGAAAAAATTGTGTCACTTGCGGAACACTTTTCTAAACAGGAAAAATCTACAGCATTAAATATTTTGATTGCAGAAGATAACCTCGTTAATCAACAGGTTATTGAAGGTGTGTTAAGGCATGCGGGCCATCAGTGTTTGCTTGCTGAAACAGGTGAGCAGGCTCTTGATATTTTGACTGAGAAATGGGATAGCATAGATATGTTAATCCTAGATATGAATATGCCAGAAAAGAATGGTGTTGAAGTGGTTCAAGCCATGCAGTTTATGGATACTAAAAATACGATTCCGGTAATCATGTTAACAGCAGATGCAACACCTGAGGCTAAAGAAAAGTGCATGAATGCGGGTGCGAATGCTTTTCTAACTAAACCGATTAATTCAAGAGGTTTACTTGAGCAAATTGCTCAATTATCACCAGAAACGAAACATGTTTCTGTTCCTGTTCCTGTTGCTGCCAAAGAAAGCAGTGATAATGATATTTCCCCATGGTTAGATAAAAATGCACTACATGAGTTGAGTAAACTTGGGGGTGGAGAACCCTTTATTGAAAAACTAATTGCTTGCTTTAAAGATGATGGTAATAAACATATTGCAGTTATCAAACAGGCCGCAACAGACGATTACCTTCACTATCGAGAAAGCTTGCATGCCTTAAAAGGCTCTTCTGCAGAAATAGGAGCGATTAAACTAGCTCAATTATGCCTTCAAGGAGAAGCTCTCAAACCCTATGATATTGGCAAGCCACATATCAATGATATAGCGGCAGAGATAGAAATTGCTTATTTAAAAACGGTAGAGTTGTTAGAAGAAAGAGCAGGATCTGTTAGTCTTGAGAGCAGACCCTAAGCCTATCGCTTAAGCAAATCATATTACTTAATCTGTTGATATTGCAGACTGTCTTTTTACAAGTCTAGCCATCATTTTTAAATCTTTTTCCGTAAGTTTTAATGCGGAGTCAACCCAAATATTAGTGATGTCAACTAATTCTTGATAGTTGATAGAGTTACAAACATCTTTTACTTTTTGCATCGCAAGATGACTATTAGCTCTTTTATTGGCTGCTTCAATATATTTGTATAATTCTATGTCTGCCTGGCCTTCTTCAGCTAAAATATCGATAACACCCATATCAAACATCTCTTCAGCAGTATAAATGTTGCCAGATAAAATGATTTTCTCGGCGGCAATGGCTCCAATTTTTCTAGATAATAAAGAAAAGGCACCCATACCAGGGAATAAATTAAAGAGCACTTCTGGTAAACCAAGTTTGGCACCACGTTCAGCAATAATGACATTACTAGATAATGCTGCTTCAAAACCTCCGCCTAATGCACTACCTTTGACTAGAGCAACAGTAGTCGCTTCAACATTAAGATGTACCATATTGTCATACAATACGTTAATACAGCTGATTGCATAATCTAATAAACCATCACGATCTTTTTTCTGAATTAAGGCTGAAAATAAATCTAAATCCCCACCTAGATTGAAGACACCCTCCATATTGGAGTCGAGAACAATAAAATCATATTTTTGATTGTCCGTTTCCTTCATGTCTTTCTTAATTGTCTGGAAGTAGGATGATATATTGGCTAATAATGTCGGGGTGAAACACGGGCGAGGTTCACTGTTCATCAAAAACCAACCAATTTTATATTTAGCATCGTAATGCGTTTTTAATTGTGAGTATTGATCTTCGCTGGTGTCATGATAATCATTGAAATATTCACTGTGTTGATTAATCGCTTCCATGTTCTTCCCCTAACATTTAATAGTTGTTTATCTTTGGTACTGGAGTGACATATTGTTGACACCACCAAGTATTACAACTGTGATTTAGCATTAATCATACCAACTCTATTTTGAGCCGTTATATGCTAGTTAGGGGGGAAGCTGAAAGGCTTTACATTAGCAAGTTTGCCACTGTTTATCTAAGCGTTTAGCAGAGATGGGATAGGCTGTTTTGATACCCTGGGCAAATAATGAAATACGGAATTCTTCGACCATCCAACGATAGTGTTCAAACTCTGCTGAGGAGTGTTTATTAACATTACTTAGATAACGTTGCCAATGAGGACGAACTTCATTCATCCATTGTCGATCACGTGTTGGATCAGTTTTGAGCTTATCTAGGCGTTGTCCAATAGCTTGGAAATACATGGGTAAACGTTTTAATGCATCATCAGGCGTGTGATGAACAAAACCTTGGTAGAGCAGATGATTAAGCTGTTCACGAATTTCTTTAACGGCATCTATGGCGGTAATGGGCAGATTGCCAGACAAACGTTTGGAAATCGCATGATACTCAGCTAGGGGTTTTGCTATTTGTTTGGCAAGTTCAGTTGCCGTTAATATCAATTCACTGCGTTTTTGCTCTAAACGGTGTTCAAAGTCAGCCTTAGAAAGAATGGCATCTTGTTCAAGAATAAAGCAACGATCAAAAGCAACATGAATAAGATCGGTTTTAAGTTGTTCACTCGGTGTTTGTGAGCTTTCTTCCATCTCACCAAAAGGAGCTGGCTGTACATTAACGTAATGTAAGCACATTGTTTTGATATCAGGCAGGTGTTTATTGAGATACTTAACTGAGTCAGCTTGGGCAAGTATAAATAAGCGCCGCAGCCCTTTAGCTGTAAAGTCACTTGCTTGTTGTCGTGTATCCATTAACGTTAAGTCAACATGATCACCCTTATCTACTAAAGCAGGGTAAGCGGTCATTTCAAGCCCATTTTGTTCTAAAGTAAGGCTTTCTGGTAGTTCGTCAAATGACCATGACGTTAAACCTTGTTGTTCAAACTCACTGTCAGGCATTTGTCTAAAGCTGGCAGCCGCTTCACTAGCCCATTGTTGTTTTAGATGACTTAAATCACGGCTTTCATCAAGTAGCTTTCCTTCTTCATCTACTAAACGGAAGTTCATTTGTAGATAATTGGGTAACTCTGATAGGTTCCAGTCTGACAAAGCAACGGATACACCTGTTTGTTTACGAAGTTGTTCACTCAAAGCAGGTAACAAGGCGCCCATTTCAGGAGACATGTTTTTTAAGCTGTTATCGGCAAAGCTTGGCACAGGAATAAAATGACGACGTTGTGATTTAGGCAAACTCTTAATTAAGAAGATAACTTTATCGCGTAATAAACCGGGAACTAGCCATTCATAACGATCGGCATTGGTCTGATTAAGTAATGACAACGGAATCGATTGTGTGATGCCATCATGTGCTTTGCCGGGTTCAAAGTGGTATTCCAATGTGAGTGGAACAAGGTTAACCAGCATTTGGTCGGGGAATGAATCATCAGTGACATGTTCAGCCTGATGTTGCATCAATTCATCACGATTTAAAAACAGTAATTTAGGTTGTTCTCTTTCAGCTTTCTTACGCCATTTTTCAAAACCTGCGCCGTTAATAATATGCTCAGGAATTCGTTGTTTATAAAACTCAAACAAAACTTCATCATCAACCAATACATCACGACGACGTGATTTCTGCTCCAGCTGTTCAATGCTCTTAATTAGCTCAATATTGTGTTTGAAGAAAGGGCCGCGGCAAAACCAATCACCTTGCACTAGTGCATCACGAATAAAAATCTCATGTGACATAACAGGATCAATAGGACCAAAATGTACCCGCCGGCGGGCTACAATAGGCAATCCATATAAAGAGACTTGTTCAAAGGCGACAACTTGGGCAGCTTTCTTTTCCCAATGGGGATCAGAATATTGTCTGCGAACTAAGTCTCCACCAACTGGTTCAATCCATTCAGGTTCAATTTTTGCAACGATACGAGAATATAATCGACCTGTTTCAACCAGCTCGGCCCCCATAATCCATTTAGGCCCTTTTTTATGTAAGGCCGAACCAGGGAATATTTTTAGTTTGAGATTGCGTGTGCCTGTATATTCAGTTTTATCTGTTTTAATCGCTATATTGCTCAATAAACCAGATAACAGTGCTTGATGAATTTCTTGATATTCTGCAGGCACTTGATTGGGTTTTAAGCCCATTTGAGTGACTTGGACATGAAGTTGTTGATGAATATCATGCCATTCGCGTAGGCGAATAAATGACAAAAAATGTTCTTTACAGAATTTGCGTAATTTATTCTGAGTCAGGTGTTTTTTCTTATCGTGATACAGATCCCAAAGCTTGATAAATCCTAAGAAATCAGAACGTTCATCTTTATATTTACTGTGAGCCTCATCTGCCGCTTGTTGCTTGTCCATAGGACGTTCACGAGGGTCTTGAATACTCAATGCACTGGCGATGACAAGTACTTCAGTTAAACAGTTACGTGT
>ENA-ORXI01001439-ORXI01001439.1-sediment-metagenome-genome-assembly--contig:-NODE-1439-length-18391-cov-4.375778_pt1 | contig 18391 bp, 9 predicted proteins | sample MGYA00237861_ERZ511468 | MGnify/ENA primary metagenome ERZ511468 (study PRJEB26299, sample SAMN06266213) | sediment metagenome | isolation source: Hudson Canyon methane seep mesocosm | place: USA:Hudson...
CGTCGACGCCGAGATTGCTGATATCGACGGTGATGGTGTGAATGATATCGTCTACTACCAGGAGAACATACGCTTCGTCGGAGAGAGCTTTGTCAGACCTGGCAACCTGACTACGATGTGGGGGGACTGCTCCGAGAGGGTGAACCAGTGGGAAGACACTGAGATTACAGTCTCTAACCCATATCACCTTGGGATGGAGGTCGGTGACATCGATGGGGATGACAATGCCGATATTGTGCTGCTGACAAGCGATGCCACAGCCACCAATCAGTACATCCAAATTTACCGCGGACCGGATCCATCCCTGCTGACCAACCAGCAGTCAATCCCCGTTCCACTGACCAACGGTATGTATGTCGAGACTCATTTGGGTCAGTGGGGAGAGACCGTCCAAGGAGGCGGTATTCCCGGAGGTTTGGGTGACTGCGAGGATCTTGACATATGGCTCCTCAGGACACCTCCGTACAACACTGGTGTGGGAACCTCTGTCGGGCACTACGACAACATGACCGTGCTCGAGTACGACTGCATAACCAGTCAGTACCCAAATCCTCTGGACGCAACCGCTCAGGGTATCCATGAGTTCAAGCTCGATGCTGAACACAACTACCCGCTATATGGCCTCGACATCGCCGACACCGATGGAGACAACGAGATAGATCTCATCGCGGCAGTTGACGGAATCACTGGAAACATCTCCTATGCCACTAGGTCAGGCAATAGTTGGAACACCCAGAACTACGTCCATCTCGGAGACTACCTCGGTGCTTCGATTACTATCGTAGATGTGAATCAGGACGGCGAGGTCGACTTCTTCGTACCCACTGAGGTAACTCTGACCCGTTTACAGGATTCATCAGCGCAGAATCAGACTTACCTGCTACTGGAGAACCTCCGTGAGATTAACTCCGTCGAGATTATCCTCGCCAACCCCAGTGGTCCAGGATATCTCTCCTCTCTTTCATTCGATGTCGGACGTCGACCCACTATGGCCATCCCTGGCCAACTCCAAGGGGGCGACAACAGCGCCTACGAGATTATCATTGGCCAGCGCGACTACTCCTACAGGTTCTCAGATGGAGCCATGTGGCTTGATACTCAAGGCTGGGCCGGAGCAGGCGATTTCCTCTCAGTACTAACTCTGGACAACGAGGACGTAGGTATCACAGGGGTAACTATCGCGCCGGCGTCATACAATCCTGCTACCGGAGAGGCCGAAATCGGCGAGGGTACTAGGTGGGTTAACGTGACTGTCAAGAACACAGGACTCAATCCTCTGACTGGATCTGTAGATGTCGACCTTGAGGTCAAGGAGGTCCTTGATGGGACCGACACCGTGGTTTACTCAAATGACTTTGAGGGCAACGAGGATACCACTAACTGCGCTAACTGTGCCTTTGCGAAGCATTCCTACACCGGGATGTACGGGACCGGAGATTCGTCTTGGCACATAGAAACCAACTCCACCGCCTCTACCGAAAATGTCTCTTGGTACGAGGCAGACAACAATCCGACCAATTACTATTGGGCTGGTGTGGACTACAATGGCGACAACGAGACCGATTCGGGCTACTACAACAACATGGACGAGGCACTGATTCTAGAGAACGTCGACCTGACCGGCGCGGATGCTGCGTACATGGATCTCTCAGTGATGTGTACGACTGCGTTCTTTGAACTCTATTTGGCCGAGCAGTACTCGGTCGTAGAGCGATGGTTGTACGAAGACTCGTGTGGAATCGAGGTCTGGACCGACGGCAACGGATGGGAATCCGTCTTCTTCAACGGTGGCTGGGATAATGAGCGCTACTTCCGTATATTATACCAAGGAGTTGACCCGGAATACAACACCTACAACAACAATTTCTACTATGAAACAGCCACTGGATGGCTGAACTACACAGAAGATGGCGGAACCTCTGACGACCCCGACGAGAGAGAATCTATCGATTTAACACGTTACGCGGGTCAAGTAATCGACATCAGATTCCGCTTCCGCAGCGGTCTGATGGGTTCTGTTGGCCCCGCTGGGTCATCACAGGATACCGGCTATGACGGATTCGCCTTTGACAACATCACCATCAGGAAGACGGACATAACATTCGGTACCACTGAGACCGTGAGCCAGCAGTTGAACTTCAACAACTTCGCAGCCGGTGCATCCGAAGAAGTCAGCCTGACTGCTGATTTCATCGACAACAGGACATACTACGTGAAGACCGAACTGACCAGTCCTACAGGTTTCACCAACATGGACGAACTCAATGATGATATCCGGTTCCAGTTGACGGTGAACAACTTGTTCGATCCGTGCCTTGCTGAGGAGCACTGGGTCGATTTGGAGAATGGAGTCAGGTACGCCTCAGGCGAGCGTGACATCCGTGTCAAGGCCCAGAATTGCGGCAACACCCTAACTGACTTCCAGTTAGAGGCATCCATCCAGAATGCCGAGCCGGATCTCGTTGCTATCGAGGACTTCTCAGGCATCGAGCCAATATGGTCAGATGACGGCAACGAGAATGGTAGCAGACTAGACGACTCCACAGGCTCGAACGACATGCTTCCTCAGAACGTCGGCGTGTTCAACAGTCACGCATATTGGCTGGGACACCCGAGCGACGGCTACGGCGACAACTGGAACGAGACCGTGACATTGGACCCAATCTCCGTCGCGGCAACAGGGGCCGACTTCACATACCTGACCTTCGACTACTACGCAGAAGGCGACTACCTCAAGGACAACAACGGCAACATCCTAGCTATCAGGGATGCAGCCAACCTAGAGATTACTTGGACCAAGCAGGGAGAGGTCTTTGAGGGGGTTGTATACGGGACCTGGACCGACCTTAATGAGAATGGAATCCAGAACACCAATCCTGAGGATCCCAACTTCCACCGCTGCGAGGATTTCGATCTCAACGGCTACGACGAGGTCGAGTATTTCGGCGACCACTCGGACAACATCAACTCAGTGGTCTGGTTCGACTCCGAGAACATCCTCAAGTCAGTAACCGTCGACATGACTCATATCGTCATCCTGAACCGCACCAGCGCTGATTCCGGAGATTGGCGCGACGAGTGCACATCTCTTTCTGGCTCAGATGTCGCCCTGACATGGAGATTCCAGTCGAATGACGATGGAGTTAACGGCAACGCCGGGCTGTCCGGCTTCGGTGTGGACAACATCCGTGTGGAGGAGTTCACCTTCGAGGACGATGGGACCTACACAGTCGATGTGACTGGCCTGGATGCCGCTGAGCATCAGACAGTCAACATGGCCACACACGACTTCCAGAGCGGTATATACAAGATTGAAGTGACCACCCTCTTCGACAATACCGACCCGATGACTGCATGGTACAACGAGACCGAGGTCAACACCGCCAACAACTTCTCGTCGATTATCTTCAGCATCGCCAGCGCGGACATCACCTTGCTACAGCCTGATGTGTTGGAGTGTGTGGCGGACATCACTTACGAGTGCGTCTATCCAATCGATGACGCATCAGCCCACAGTTTCGCTGTACCGCTTCTTAACGGAGTCATCGCGGGCGAGTACCAGATTACAATGAAGGTCGTTGATTTAGACACCGGGCAGACCGTTTACGAAGAACCAAGCGACAACGGGCCGTTTGATCTCTCCCCTCACGAGAGGGGTCAGGCCAACTGGACCAACCCGTACAATTCGTGGTACGACGCGCACACCTACAACATCAGTTTCTCCGCTGTCCTGTTCCAAGAGAACGGGACACTCGAGTCCTCGGGCAACGACCGCTACTTTGAGATCCAGTTCTATGACAACATCGATGTCGCAATCCTGTCCAACCCGACTGACCAGAACCGCCTGCAGAGCGTCAAGAAGGACCTAGAGGCGATGGGTAAGACGTATACTCAGCTGCGCATGGAAAACTGGGATACCTATGGGACACCTGATTGGGTTGAGCACTTCAACAAGGTGCTGCTGCCATGGCAGACCGATTACAACGTCTACTACGGCGAGTACTATGAGGCGCTGGGAGAGACCCGTGAGAGCGACGGACTCAGCCTAACTGAGACTCTCGAGGACTACATGAGTGGAGGAGGTACGGTGCAGATGCACCTCGGTCCGTACCGCAACGAGTACCAGCCCAACAGACTGCCGTTTGGTATGGACATCGCGATGAGGAATCAGGTCAACTTCACCGTTGACAACAGAGTCCACTATAGCAACCTGACCATTGTGGATCAGTACCATCCGATACTCAGTAACGTCGATCCGATTGCGTTCAGTGGAATCAATGGCGGCTCACACGTCGCTCTGGCTGGACTCGATGCGGCACAAGTCCAATCTACCCAGATTCCGCAGGTATGCGGTGGTCGCATCAGCGATCCGACAGGGACCTTCCACACTCTGATGCGCGACACTGAATACGATACCCAGTCTCTTTTCTCACTATGTAATCGAGGTTCTGGAGGCCTGATAGTCACTACAATCGACGTCGAAAATCCGAGCGTGTCCGAGGAGTTTGGAGGATCAAGTATACCACTGCTCTCCAACATGTTGGCTTACCACATGACTCCTTACCCGAACGACTTCGGTATCGTCGAGGAAAGTTTCGATCTTACTATCAACGGAGTCGCGCCTTCGATAGACTCCGTCACAGGAGCCTACGCGACCATGTACATCAAGAGCAACTCCGATCTCGATTTCAGTTACATCACATCAGTTGAGGGAGTAGTAGCTGACTGGACATTGGAGTCTGGGAACAACGATTCAGTGACAGGATGGGATGGCTTGGTGATAGATGCCGAGGAGTATAGCCACACCCAGCAAATCAGCCCAAGCATCCCAACGCTCGGCTCCTTCTGTGTTGGTGACTCCTCATCGACAACAGGTTGCCGAATTGGCGCCGAGTGGCTGCTCACCCTGTACTTGCATGACGAAGCCGGACACACTCGCATGACCTATGTCCGACTAGTCACAGATGATACTCTGGCAGACGAGTTCAGGCCGATGGCAAGTGCAATCATGGTCGAAGACGCCACTACCAGTGAGTACGTCAGCCTCGACGGCACCAAGACTGTCGCTGGCGTTGAATGGCCAATATATCGGGCCAGATTGTCCGACACAGGTGACCTCAGCGTCTCCTTCGACGCCAGCGAGAGCTACGACCCCGACGCACCTGAGGGTGAGAAGGGCATCGAGCTCTACGAGTGGAAGGTCTTCTTCGATTATCCCTGGGACAGCTCCGAGCCGACACTAGAGGGACACGTCTTCCAGATTCCGGCGGCCGCCGGTGGAGACGATTGGTCCTACGTATTCAGGAACCTGACTGCCAGTCCGGATGGAAATCTCGAGAACGAGATTCGAATCGAGCTAATCGTCTACGACAAGGCGGGTAAGCAGAGTGAGAAGCACAGGATGTACTTCGTAGTCGTCGGAGAGGACTTTGGTGATGATGAGCCGATAGTGCAGTTCACCAACCCCGGGCCTAACGAAAATCAGAACGCTGACCTAGTGACCATTACTGGTACCTTGATTTCAGGTGCCGAGAACAGTGACGTCATCATCGAAGTCGCTCTAACTGCGGCTGTACTGGATTACACCCCAACCCAGAAGATTACCCAGAAATCAATTGGCAAGTACAACGTCACAGGGCTGCTCACTGATAATCAGCAGTTCACGATGACCTTGGACATCTCCGATCTCTATGAGGAAGTAGGCGTAGCAGCCACTATCTACGTGAAGATCAAAGAGGGCGACGGTGAGAGACACACCCTCTACCAGCAGATTGGAATCACACTAGTTCCTCATATTGAGGAGGTCGTGACCACCGATGACAAGGACGGTATGAGCATGCTATTGATTGGTGGCATCGGGGTATTCGTCCTACTGCTCGTAGTAGTAGTCACGATGATGATGCGCGGACGAGGCAAGGACTCTGATGAGGACACAGTCGAGCAGTTCGGAGGCGTCGAGGACATGGATCCAGTCGAGGCTTACGTCCAGCAAATGGTTGCCTCAGGGTATGACGAACAGACCGCTCGGACGTACGCTCAACAGTACTACGCTCAGTACTACGAACAGCAACGCAAGGGTGGCGGCTGACGTTAGCCGCCAAGTGACTACTCTAGACGCACCTTGAATACGGGGTGGTGACAGCGCGGACTGTGGACACATCCGGGCCACATACTGTAGCCGATATTTCCCTCGCCGACGCCGGCGAGGCCAGAATCTCGTGGGCTCGAAGCAGGATGCCGGCGTTGGCAGCCTTGCGAGCCGCTACAGAGAGCGAAAAACCACTTGCCGGACAACGCATCGCTGGGTGCCTACACGTCACTAAGGAGACTGCAGTCCTAATCGAGACACTGAGGGCGGCCGGAGCCGAGGTGTCGTGGTCCGGCTGCAACCCACTCTCGACTCAGGACGACGTGGCGGCATGGCTGGCAAGGGAGGGCTACAGCATCCACGCCTGGTACGGCCAAGGGACCGAGGAGTTCTACCAATGCATCGATCGGACCCTCGACTTTGGCCCGACACTGACCCTCGATGACGGTGCCGATCTAATCTACCGGGTCCACAGTAACTTCTCCGAGTTAGCAGAAGGCATCATCGGGGGCACCGAGGAGACGACCACAGGAGTTCACCGCTTACGGGCGATGGCTGATGCCGGGGAGTTGCTGTATCCGGTTATCGCGGTGAACGACGCAGCTACCAAGTGGGACTTCGACAACGTGCATGGCACCGGCCAATCTACTCTGGACGGCATCATCAGAGCCACCAGCGTTCTCCTAGCCGGCAAGGACTTCGTTGTCGCAGGCTACGGGCACTGCGGCAAGGGCCTAGCCATGCGCGCTAGAGGGATGGGAGCAAACGTCATCGTGACCGAAGTAGATCCATTGCCAGCGTTGAGGGCCGTGATGGACGGTTTCAGGGTCATGAGAATGGACGAGGCCGCCTCTCTAGGGGATATTTTCTGCACTGCCACAGGGATGAAGGACGTGATTGTAAGGAGGCATTTCAAGTCAATGAAGGACGGCGCCATAGTCTGCAATACCGGACACTATGACTGCGAGATTAGCATACCCGATCTCGAGGAGAGATCCACTGGCTGCCGCACCATCAGAGAGAACAATGAAGCCTTCCAGATGGAGAATGGCCGTACGATACATCTCCTAGCGAGGGGCCGTCTGGTGAACCTCGCCGCCGCAGAAGGACATCCCAGTGAGGTGATGGACATGTCGTTCGCCAATCAGTTCCTAGCATTGTGCCGCCTAGCCTCGGAGGGTAGTGACTATGACAACAGAGTCTACGACATCAGTCCTGAGCAAGATACCGAGTTGGCTGCACTAAAACTCGAGACATCAGGAATCAGTATCGATGAACTGACGCCCGTGCAGATTGCCTATCTCAATGACTTCAGTGCCGGGACCTAGTCCTCCAATGACTCAAACTCATCTGCTTCGATTTTCTCTTGAGTCTCGGAGAACCAATCCTCCTCGATGACCGAGAATTCTGGAATGTCGGGACTCCACCTTATCGGCAACTTATCTCCCGACTGCACTACCAGTTCGAGCCTATCGCCCAGAGCCGGCATCCTCTGTCCGACCATGGCGGCGTACAACTTGCTGTACCTGATGGTTTCCGGTATGCAGATCCGCCCGCTGCTGGTCTCGAAATCTATCGCACGGTCGAGGTCCAGAGCGTGCCGATTCAGTTTGTGCAGTAATCCCGAGGTGACGCGCGATATCGCCATGAAACAGACCAATATGAAGACGAATACCAGGAGAAATCCCCATGTTGAGTTCCCGACGAGCGTCATCGAAATAGTCCCTAGGAGGAACACTATGGGTGCGATGAAGGTAATCAGGAAGAAAGTGGGAGAGATTGGCTTGCGTTTCTTCATCCTCTCGATTACCGCCCAGCGCGGATGCTTGGGGTTCTGTGGCTTGAAGATCTCATCCTCTTCCATCTTAGCAGCTCTGGATACCATCCGGTTTACCGATTCCATACGAGCAAGTTGGTTGCTGTTGGTGGCTTCCATGCCCTTACTGAAGAGCTCTTCAAGGAGTTCAGCACACTCCTCATAGTGCCCTAGTCTGACTAGAATACCTATCTGTTCGATTAACGGAGCGACCTCGTAAGGAGCGACTTCACGCCTGTCCTGCCACCACCTGAGGCCGTCTTCTAGCATCCCTAGGTGGTCAACTAGGATGACTCCTCCGAGCCTCCAAGCATCGAATTCCTCTGGGTCTATCTGCACGACTCTACGCAGTGCCGCCATCGCCTTCGCTGACTGCTTGAGGTCAGGCATCTCCTGTTTGCCTCTAGTCTCAGTAGGTAGTGACCAGCGGGCCACTCCCATCCACCCGTCGGCGTGGAGAGGGTCGATGGCCACGGTTTTCTTGGCCACCTCGAGGGCAGTCTCTCTGTCGCCTGACTGCTCTGCCTCTATTGCATCGAGCCATGCCATCTCGGCGCTCTTGGCCATGACCCTTGCTGGGGCGCGTGATGCATGAAGGCTGGGGTGTGGATTGCCAATCAACGACCCCTGCCGGTATGTCTGCTACTTGGCCGACCCCCGCCCTTCCAGTTGTCTCTGGGATTCGGTCTGCGCCGTCTCCCCTGTGTCTTCCTCGATCCTTTACCTTCGACCGGCTTCCGGGTGTCACAGCGGTTGCACACAGTCCTCTTGGCGTAATTGTGATTCTTGCACTTTGGGCAATTCCAGTCCCCTGGCTTCATATTTGAGTCATTGAAGCCGCCCGAGTTATTTGATCGATATCCACGAGAATCCCTACCTCTTCCGCCACCGCCTCTCGGTTTCGGCTCTTCACAACCAGTGCGATTGCAGACTTTCTTGTTTGAGAAATTGTGATTTTTGCACTTCGGACAACTCCAGTCTCCTGGCTTCATATTTGAGTTATTGAAGCCGCCAGAGTTATTTGATCGGTACCCACGAGAATCCCCACCTCTTCCGCCACCGCCTCTCGGTTTCGGCTCTTCACAACCAGTGCGATTGCAGACTTTCTTGTTTGCGAAATTGTGATTTTTGCACTTTGGGCAACTCCAGTCTCCTGGCTTCATACTCGAGCCCCTGTCTCCTCCGAACTTGCGGTCGCGGCTCCTTTGATCGTTACCCTGTCTACTGCCTGGACGACTATCGCGCCCCCTTCTGAATTTACTCTCGCCCGTTCGCCAATCCTGGCGACTTTGGTTGACCCTCCCTCTAGGGGCAATCTCAACTGGCGATCCTATTGCGCTACCCGCCTCTACACCTCCGTTCAGAGGATGCACGTGAATTAGAGGTTCATCGGACGGGCCCAACACAGTTTCCACTTTCCCAAGCGTCTTCCCCCCAACGACTCGGATGCCAGCTCCTAGCTTAGGCGCGCGTCCCTCAAAGGAGACCAAGAGCCCACCTTCGTGCGACTCTCTGGACACTCTGCCGGAGAAACTCATGGCTCAGCCGCGGCGCCTACCATACATGAGGGCTGCGACTGCAGCCATGGCCACAGTAGGGAGGCCTACTGCAGGTAGCAGACCACCTTCATCCTCTTCTTCGGAGGGGGTCGGGGGTTCTGGCTCAGGCTCATCGAAGAGATGCGAGTTGTTCACTGTCTGAGAGACCTCCGAGCACTTGTCTGAGGTATCGCACCCTTCGATTGTGATGACGTGCTCCCCCTCGCTCCACAGTTCGAAGTTGATATTCGGAGTGGACCACGTATTCCCGGTGGAGCTCACCGAACCTGTCTGCGAACCGTCTATGGACATTGAGAACGCCACAGATTCACCGTCCGGGTCACTGTACTGCCCCTGCATTGACCACTGCGACCCATCCCACTCAGTGTTCATTATCACCAACACGGGCGGTGAAGACTCTTTTTCCAAACCAATATCATACACGTGCTCGAGAGAGTATACCTCGTTGGTGCCAACGACACTGACCCAGACTTCCACCGGACCGGGCAGCGAGTTGGATGAAGAGAGATCTATTGTGACCTCTCCAGTAAATGTAATCGTAGAAGTGGGTGAAGACTGGCCGTCCTGAATCAGACCAATCTCGATTTCCAAATCAGGCCAGTCTGAAGTTGGGCTGATTGTAATCGGATGAGGGTCGCTTAGAGTCTGCATGGATGTCGAAAGAGAGAACGGCACGCCTAGGTTCCACGTCCTGTTACCAGTGTTCTGCCCTGCTGGGTCGACAGCCTCGCAAGTCACTTCTGCGGTGCTGCCACGAGGAATTTCGGCCCACCAAGAGCGATCACCGCCCTCCGACAACTGTAGTGAGGGGGCGCCGGTGCATCGGACATCCAACTTGGAGACACTGCCTTCGTCAGAGAACCATAGAGAGACATCTTCCCAGTACGCCCAGACGTGCTCCCCTCCGCTAGGCGAGGGGAACCACGCGCCCTCTGGAGGGGCAGCATCAGTCCACTCAGGGGGATCATCGACCGGAATCGGAGCTGTGGTGAAGTCCGCGAATAGGTCTTCGCCAAGCGGCCAATCGATTCGAGGGGAGTCAGGGCTGAGGCTGTAGGTCAGGCTGCCGTCAGCATTCTCTGTGATTGAGTACGTCGAGGAGCCGTCGCCAATGCAACTGCCCCGGAGCGGCGCCTGACCACCCGCGGTCTCCTCGTCCAGTCCTACATCTCTGCCTTCGCACTCATCCCACAGGTCGAGTCGCAGGTCTTGAGTAACGGGGAATGTGAAGTCGAGCTTCGCCCCGGTCATATTGGAGGCGTTGAGCACCAGTGTGAAGTTGCTGCTGTCAAAGAAGCCATGGATGACCACCGTCGCGTTCAGCCATAGTTTGATGCGGCATTCATCGACACCTTGAGAGGCCGCGATATCGGTATCACAGTCGCGGTTTTCATCTGGAATCACCGGCACCTCCTCACAGTCGTTGCCGAAGGCGGAGGTGCAGTCGCGGATCTGTGAGTGCCTAACTGGGACAATGTTGAACTCTTGGATGTCGACTCCGTCCTCCTCCCAAGAGCTGTTCTTCCAGTCCACTCCGACTCCACCTCTGTGAGATGGGCCGTCCCGGATACCTATTCGAGTCAGCGTGTGTTCAATGCACTCGCTCGCGAGCGCGCGGAAGAACTCTCTCTCATCGGTGGAGATCCAGCTGTCGCCGCCGTCATTGGGGTCAATCTCGGCCATGAATTCGTCCATCGATACGCGCAGATCGTCAGCCAGTGTCTCATTGATCCAGGCGACTGCCTGGACGTCTGCCGACCCCCAGTCCTCATTCACTATGATGTCGAAGGACGCGTGGGTGTACTCAAACAGGTTCTCAAAGGTGATTGAACCGCATTGCTCCTCGAGCGAACCCCCACCTCCTAATTGCTCCATACGTACTGGTTCATCTTCCAAGTGCTCGAAATCTTCTCTTCCCTGATCTGATGGCATCAGCATTGAGAGAATCATTAGGAGAGTGAGTACGCTGGCTATGACGCCCCTGTCCATGCACCGGCAAGCGAAAGCGCGCATCATGATTCTATCGCCGCTCTGAAATATGAATTTAGGGTTCCCTAAACTTGATAACTAAAATCTATTTCGATATTTTTAGGGTGACCTAAAATGAATAGAAACAAGGCTCTTGCGAGCCTAGTAATTGGATTGATGATAAGTACCACGCTAACTGGTTGCTTAGGTGGAGATGATGATAATGTCATCAGAATTGCATTCAAGACTCAGGACGATTACGACGACCCTGAAGCCAACCCTCAGAGACTGGCTGACTTCATCTCCCAGCAGACTGAGATGGATGTTGAACTCTATCCTATATCCAGCGATGTAGCAGCTATCGAGGCCCTCAGGTTTGGCCATGCTGACATCGCTATCCTAGATGGCGGCGCAGCTTGGATGGCATGGCAGCAGCATGGCTTCGACGCTATACTGGCCGATCAGAAATCAGACGGCTCCACTTACTACACGGCATCTGCATGGGTACTCAATGACAGCGATATACATTCTCTGAATGATTTACAGGGGAGAGACTCCTGCCACACTGGCTGGCTAAAGTCAGCCGGCATGCTCATGCCGATGGGTTACATGATTGGCCACGGCATGATTGAAGTGTCAGGTGACAATGAGGACATCGATAGCCTCAGAACGACCATCGAGAACTACTTCGGCAATGCATCAATCCCATCTAGCGGCGATCCTTACTACGGATACAGTGGGGCATTCCGTTGTATGACAGAGGGCGCCGGAGATGTGGCCTTTGCTAAGGCGACATCCTTCGAGGATCACTGCGATGGAAACAATTGGTGCTTGAATCGCTCAGACTACAGGATGCTACAGCCGGCATTTGGTGAGGTCCCCAGCCATCCAATAATGGTCAATAGTGAGAGGGCAGACGAAGAGAAGGTAGACGCAATCACAAATGCATTTCTAGCACTCAACACCAATCTGGAAGGACAAAACATCCTAGAATCTGTGTTAAACACCCCTGGAATATCACAAGTGAACACCGAAGAACACCTCGGTTCGTATAGCGAAGCAATCAGCAGTATACCAGGGATTGCAGCTTACTTCGAGGAGAAATACGGAAACTAGCGGGGCCGGAGATGAGTTTGGAACCAATTCTCTCAATTCGTTCTGCTGAAATTGGTTTCAAGGATTTGAGCCCACTACTTGAAGGAGTCAATCTAGAAATAAGGCCTGGAGAAATTGTAGGTATAATCGGCCGATCTGGAATTGGCAAGACCACGCTGATTAGGACCGTTGCAGGACTTGTTCGCCCACTGTCGGGAGAGGTTCTTTTCTCCGGAGCCGATCTCTCTCACTCTACAAGAGGCTCCATCGGCCTAATACCTCAACGATTGGGCCTAGTTCAGCATCAGACGGTTGGATACAACGTTCTGATGGGCGCTCTGCCCAATTCGAATTGGTTCCAGTCAGTTTTCTCACTTCCATCAGTAGAAATGCGCGAAGCAACTAGGAAGGCAGTATCTGCGGTAGGACTAGAGGACAAGACCCTAACCTCAGTCAACCTCCTCTCTGGAGGTCAGCAACGCAGGGTAGCTATTGCGAGGGCTATGGTGCAGAATCCTCGACTTCTTCTGGCCGACGAATGTTTAGGTGAGTTGGATGCTGAAACCGCTCTTGAAATCATTGGCCTGTTGAGGACTATTGCGAATGAACAGAGGACAGCAATTCTGATTGTAGATCACAATCCAGTCCGCGCACGCACATTCTGTGACAGAGTATTACAATTACGCAGTCGCAAAATCATCCCTCTGAGTGAGGGCGAACAGGAAGAGGCTTCTTCACTTCCACAGTATAGGGGTGATGAATAATGAGTGATACCCCGCGATTCGTCCAGTTTGTAGTAAGGCGACCCATCCTGCGGACTGCCATCATACTAGCCATATTTGCCGTACTCGCTATATTCCACTTAGAGGTCAATCTTTCCCGTTTGGGAGATGCAGCCTCAAATCTCGTGGTAATAGCAGGGGAGGCTTGGCCCCCCGACTTTTCGATTTTGACCAAGAGAGCATCATGGGCATATCCTCCGTGCGAATTGCAGACTGATTGGATGTGCAGCCCAGCTGTACTGGGAATGACGCAGACGTTGGAGATAGCATTCCTAGCCACCATATTTGGAATGGCGATTTCACTCCCCCTAGCTGTAGCTGCGGCCACTAACCTTTCACCTCCGTTATTGGCGCAGGTCGTGAGACAGGTTCTCGCGGCTCTGCGAGTCCTACCCTCTCTCATTTGGGCCCTCATCTTCGTAATCTTGGTAGGAATTGGACCTTTGGCTGGGGTTCTGGCAATGACAATGTACACAGTCGGGTATCTCGGTAAACTACAGTATGAGGCACTTGAGGGAGTTAGCAGGGAGCCGCTTGAGGTGGCCCGTGCTATGGGATTGCCTCGATGGCAGGTTGCACGCTTCTTCGCTATTCCTGAGGCAGCCAACTCGTTGATTAGTCAGATGCTGTTTATGTTCGAGTATAATGTGAGGCACGGCTCCGTAGTTGGCCTTGTAGGGGCAGGAGGGATAGGGTGGTACATGCAGTATTACCTAGAGCCTTTCAAACTCTATGACAGGGTGCTCGCATTGATTATCGTGATGTATCTAGTTGTCATTGTCATCGATCAGATATCTCTGCGAGTACGCAGCCAGTTCATTGAGGAGCACGAGCAAATTCGGAGACCCAAGTGGCGAGGCGCATTTGTTCCCTGGACAGAGTCCTCGGACGATTAGACGGCATCATCCGCAACTATTCTGATGGCCCCATCATCGTAGGAGATGTGGATGTTATCTCGGACCTTCAGAGTCAGAGCAGCCAGGGCCTCGTACACCTCTTTCTCTGAGACTTTGAAGGCGTCCGCAGCGCGTTTGGTCGACCATGGGACCTCGACAAAGTCTGACGCCGAAATCCATTTGAGCAGCCGCAACTCGAACTCAGTGAGGTCATCGAACGCCATTCGCTTCGACCTCCGATGTGCAACCGGGCAATCAATCCTTGCCGAACTCATCCCTCATAGGAGTCGACCATTTGACGAATAGCCTCTTTGACCTCTAGTTCGCCATCCAGCAACCCTCCCAGTGCAGTTAGGAAGGGAACATCCATTCCGAGTCTATGGGCTCGATTGTTAAACATCCGGCATGCACGTACGCCTTCGGCAACCATGTGCATCTCTCCCTGCGATTCTTCTAGGGAAAGCCCGGAACCCAGTTTCTCTCCCAGCGTGCGGTTTCTGCTTCGAGGGCTCGTCGCGGTTACGTACAGGTCGCCGATTCCCGCGGGGCCGAAAGCAGTCCTAGGCTCTGCCCCCATCGCATCTAGCAGCATGATGCCCTCGTTGAAACCTGAAAGCACCAGAGCTGCCTTGAGATTGTCTCCACCATTGGTATGCAATCCGTCGACCAACCCGCAAGCGAGCGCGACCGTATTCTTGTACGCCCCCCAGAGCTCAGCCCCCATTGGATCGTCAGCGGCCTTGAGCAGTAGGTTGCTGGTGGATAGTCGCTCTGCGATGCGGTCGGCGACACTGCGGTCGTGACAGGCCACCAAAGCGGTCGTCATCACACCTCGAGCGACCTCGGGAGCGATCGTGGGGCCGGTCATCACGATTACCGGATTAGACTTACCAGCTTCCTCAAGCCTCCTCTCTATGGCATCGGATATCATGCCCGAACCGCCTTCATCTGAGGGGGCAAGGCCCTTGGCCAGATCGAGCAGGACGTGAGAGGGTCTGAGATGAGGAATCAGGTCGTCGACCACAGAGAGAATGACTCCGCTGGGCAGGGCGAGTACAAGAATCTCACAATCAGAGGTGATATCGGATATCTGCATTGTCACCTGCATTTTGGGGAGTTCATATCCAGGCAAGTACTTCTGATTCACGCCATCGGTCATCATCGACTCATAGACCTCCTTCTCGATGGTCCATCCGAGGACATTGTGCCCATCCTCGCACCAGATGTATCCTAGAGCGGTGCCCCAGTTGCCCAGTCCGAGTATACCTATCCGTGCCATATTCGTCGAACTTTGGGCCCGTCATACCCGTTATGACCCTATGGGGAAGCAGATAACGGAGGCATTGCCTTATTGACGGAATTACTCCCGTACGAGTACGAGCAGGGGTACCCGAGTGGTCAAAGGGGCTGGGTTTAGGTCCCAGTGCGTAGTGCTTCGCAGGTTCAAATCCTGTCCCCTGCACCATAATTCCAACTGGCCGATGGCATTGAATTCGTGTTCGCCATTCTGAAATACGGGATGCCATTCGTCAGTAATCCAAGCAGGGGTTCCCGAGCGGTCAAAGGGGCAGCGTTCAGGTCGCTGTGCGTAGTGCTTCGCAGGTTCGAATCCTGTCCCCTGCACCATCTCTTTTTCCCGACAGCAGAACACTTTCCCGATGTGCCCCCCTCCGTCGGCCGTGGAGGAGCAAGACACCCAATCTACCAGGGACATTTCTGCGCTGAAGATATTGTCAATCATTGTCGGTGTGTGCATAGTTCTAGCAGGGCTTGGGGGGGCGGTTATCTACTTCGGTGTCAAGGGTCTTGTGGAGACATCGGAAGAAGAGGCGAAGGAGGCTTTTGAGAACAGCGGACCTGTATCCTGGCCCACTCCTACCAATGTTGTTGACGATATAGAGACTCTAGCAGATTTCGGTTACCGCAAGATCGATACTGTGGCCCACGCGAATGCAGGGGATTTCATCCAGTTCAGATTTGAGGATTTAGGCTACGAGGTAGAGGTCCAGAATTTCACTACTGAGTTGTGCGACGATTGCCGTAACTACATCGCCACGATAGAGGGTGAGGACCCGAATTCTTGGATTGTTGTAGGCGGCCACTACGATGCCATTTGCTATAGTCAGCAAATCATCATCGGCATAGAGTATCCTGGTTGCACTTCTGAGGGGGCATACGATGACGCCACTGGATCAGCATCCGTACTCGAGCTCGCACGTCTGATGATGGAGTGGCAATCAATAGCAGAGGCCGAGGATTGGGAGCAGTGGGGCATAGATGCGAAGCCCAAGCACACGTGGAAATTCGCAGTATGGGACTACGAGGAGTGGCAGGGTAGCGGTTCCCCAGAGGGTGCCGGATACGGTAGCGAGACCTTTGTCACTACACTGCCTGAAGGCGTCGAGATCGCCACTTACATCAATCTCGACATGTATGGTCTGAATTGGCCAGTCGAGACTCAGTTGGCAAGTCAGTTAAGCGGTTGTGACGAGGATTTCTTCCACCTATACTTGTTCACTTCTCCAGTAGACGATTGGTCGTACTACGAGGACCGAGGAGTCAACGTCACAGACGAAATGAAGGAGCAGGCAGCAGTGCTCCAAGACAGACTTGGTTTGGTACTCCACGAGTATCTACATTACCCCACGGATTGGGTAGTCGTGCTTGATGACACCAAGGGTAACTCGGACCACTACAACTTCATCTCCCGAGGTTGGCCGGCCACCTGGTTCCGTGGGATGCATGAATTCCTCCAAGAGGAAGATGACACTTGCGAGCAGTCCCCCAAACACGCGCCTACAGATAGGGTCGATGTCCTGTATACCTTGGCGGGCGGACGGGGAGGCCTTGAGGCAGGAATGCAGACAGGGCTTGATGCACTAGCCTTACTGATGTGGCTCGATATTACAGGAAATTGGGCGTGACCTAAGCCGCCCCATCCTTCATAAGTGTCCCAAAGAGGCCACCGAATAATGACAAGAGCGTATGCCTTGATTGCAAGCCTACTATTGATTGCTACTCCGTTGGCCGGATGCACTTCTGGCCCAGAAATCGAAGATATCGTTGATGATATCCTCGGTTGTATGGATGAGAATGCCGAGAACTATGCGGAGAACGCTACCGCCGAGCTGTTGGGTGACTGCATCTATCTGGCTTCTATGGAGATTTTCATCACTGCCATGACTGAGCAGATGGAAATAGACGAGATGCTTGATATCATTCCCCAAGCAGGTTACTCGAAGTTAATCTCGACGAGTGAATTTAATGTCGATATGGGCATGCAAATGGACATGATCATTGAGGAGATGGTGATGGCCGATTTGGATACCGATTCGGTCTACGTAAAGATGGGCATGTCGATGGTGCCTTTCATGACCTACGAGTACACCCAAGTCCAGGTCGGTGAACTCGTCAACGTCCACTACACCATGGGCGGGATGATGGCAGCCGAGAGTGCTGGAATGGGTTCGTACCAGACTAGGGATGCGACCCCCGACGTGATGGGAACCATCTCCGCGCTGGTGAGTGCGTCTGATGCAGGAGAAGCCGGAGGCGAGATGGGACTCAATCTTCCTACGGGTGATGTTAGTGAACTATCTAGCGACATGCCCGCCGATGCGGAGCCTGTAATCACCTTCGATGATGAGTCAGGAGTTCAAACAATGACCATTGAGTACACCAACGACACCGGGCACGACATTTCTATCGTCACCTTGATCGACGATAACGAGGACCTCATGTCCTACGAGATTTCCACCGACAATGGCTCTGCCAGCTCTTCAATCAGCTACACAGTGATGTGGGGAGATGCCGTGGTCATCGAGGTCGACGACACTCTACCTAGGACCTCGATACCAATCAATTTCCACGTCGAGGGTATGCCCGAGGACAACTGGGACGATGGTGGCGATGACACGTTCTACTGCGACAACGGAAACGAGATCTCGAGGGACTTGGTCGACGATGGCTGGGACGACTGTGGCGATGGCTCTGACGAGTCTGACGATGACGGCGAAGGCGGCGACATCCCGACTCCCGAGGAGGCTATGGAGGACGTAGACACCGACGGTGACGGCTACATGAGCTACCAGGAGTTCCAGGACGCCTGGGAATCCGATCCAGAAAACCCCGAACTCGATTCGGAAGAGGTTGCAACTCTGTTCGATGATTGCGACTATGACGGCAAC
>ENA-ORXI01001440-ORXI01001440.1-sediment-metagenome-genome-assembly--contig:-NODE-1440-length-18391-cov-3.288959_pt1 | contig 18391 bp, 16 predicted proteins | sample MGYA00237861_ERZ511468 | MGnify/ENA primary metagenome ERZ511468 (study PRJEB26299, sample SAMN06266213) | sediment metagenome | isolation source: Hudson Canyon methane seep mesocosm | place...
TCATCAGGACCATCCAGTAAAAGCCCTGGAACAGCTAAAAGATACAAACTTTCCTTTCCTGAAATAAGCATTGCAGACATTGCATTTTCAATAAAGCCAGTACTTGAAAAGCTCAAGATTAAGAAATTAAGTGCGATTATAGGTCCTTCAATGGGTGGGATGACAGCTTTAAGCTTTATTAAGCAGTTTCCAAATATTACACATAAGCTTGTATTAATTTCTGCTGCAGCATCTTCCAGACCATTTTCCATAGCCTTAAGGTCTTTGCAACGTTTAATGATTACCTCAGATCCAGACTGGAAAGCAGGCGATTATAGTGATACAGATCTCCCTCTTGAAGGCATGAAACATGCTAGATTTTTAGGAATGATTACCTATAGATCTCCAACAGAATGGAACAAAAGATTCGGTCGAAAACTCATTAAAGACATTGCAAAAAGGGCAGATTTATTTGGAAATAGGTTTCAAATACAAGACTACTTAAAACGACGATCGGATGATTTTATAATTGATTTTGATCCCAACTCATATCTTTATTTATCAAACGCGATTGATGCTTTTGATTTGACGGAAGATTATAAAAATATTGAAGAAGCTATTGAAACATTCAATCTTGATAGGGTTCTTATCATAGGCGTTGAAGAGGATTATATCTTTCCGTACCAGTGTCAGGAAGATCTTTATAGTGCCTTTAAAAGTAACAAATATGACGTAAAGTTATTGAAACTTCCCTCTATTAACGGGCACGATTCATTTTTAGTTGATCATAATAATTTTGGTGCTGCCTTAGCTGATTTTTTCAAGTAATTTTATTTCATATAAATATGTCATAATTAATTTATGCTTATGAAAAAATCTTATATTCTTCTTGCGTTCTTTTTTAGCCTCTTATTCAGTTCTATTATCTCAACCCAACTCACTGAAGAAACTGATGCAGAACCAGATTATTGGACCAATCTATTTTCTTCGACCATTAGGTACACCGTCCAAATAGAGCCCAATGCTTTTGATATCGATGTTTTCTTTGATCGGGATGGGCAATTACAATCCAATACTGAATACAAAGGTCAATGGTGGGTGGACGGTGCTGAGGGCAGCCAAATGTTTTGTTACACAATGAGCTCTAAAATTAGAGAACCCAGTCAATTAAGTGAATGTTTCCCTCTAGTGTTGATGAATAATCCACGCATTGGTGCTAAATGGCCCGCAGCCTTCAAAGAAGGAATCATGTATGAAGCAGTGGTAGTTAAAGGTCGTCCTTAATAGATAATAATTAAATATTATATCAATATCGTATATAACATTTTGTTATAATGATTTTTTTATAAATTAAGTTTAGTTATGACTCTAACGCAATTTAAATATCTCCTTTCTATAGTTGAAAATCAGCTCAATATCAGTAAGGCTGCTGAATCTTCTAGCACCAGTCAGCCTGGAATTAGTAAACAAATTAAATTACTTGAAGGTGAATTAGGCGCTTTTATTTTTTCCAGAAAAGGTAAGAAAATAGTTAGTTTGACCTCTTTTGGTGAAGAGGTGGTTTGGTATGCAAAAAAGATTTTACAAGATGTTAATAATATCAAATTACTGAGCAACCAAATCTCTGATATTGATGAAGGCGTATTGTCTCTTGCTGCTACCAGTGCTCAGGCTCGATATATACTTCCTGAAATCATAAAAATCTTCAAAGAGGATTTTCCTAAGGTCAAATTAGAATTAAAACTAGGGTCTTCTGAGCAAATCAGAGAAATGGTTTTAGCTAATGAGGTTGATTTAGCGATAGCCACTGATCTTAAAGGCTTAACCAAGGAGTTGGTCTTACTTCCGGCTTACAATTGGTTCAATGCTATTATTGCTCCACTGGATCACCCAATCAAAAAAGACATAAAGAAGCTTACTATTCGGCGTTTAGCTAAGGAGCCTTTGGTTACTTATTCATTTAGTGTTGGTCCAGATACGAGTTTCTCAGACACCTTTAATAAAAATAACTTGGTTCCTAACATTGTCTTTGCAGCTCGCGATGCTGATATTATAAAAACCTATGTCAAAATGGGTATGGGCATTGGTGTCATCTCAGGTATGGCTTATGAATGTGATGACCATGAGGATTTTTTAGCAGTGAGTGGCGAGAATATCTTCCCAAAATGTACGACCTATTTTGGTTTTAGAAGAGGGATGATACTGAGTCGTTTTGCAATTGGCTTTATAAATTTATTTGCTGAACATTTAACGCCAAATCTTATAATGAAAGCTGCCGACACAAAGGCCCAGGAAGAGGTTGATCAGTTGTTTAAGAAGACAACCCTGCCCGTCAAGGGCGGTTGCGATCAGATTAAATAAAAAAGTAATTAAATTTTGACTAATAATAGAATTTATATAGCTATTGCAACCATGCTATTTGCAGTCTTTCTAATGGTTGTTCTCGATGTGGTGGCCAAAGTTTTGTTAGTTACTTACTCGGTCATGCAAGTGACTTTCTTAAGAGCAGCTTTTGCCTTAGTGATCGTAGGCGTAGCTAACTATTTAGCTAATGGTAAAGATTCCTTCCGTACTGAAGTTAAAAACTGGCATCTACTGAGAACAATTCTGATGAGCATTTCAACCGTAACATTTTTTGCCGCTTTAGGGATGATACCTTTGGTGAATGTGATGGTTATTGTTTTTATAGCACCGATATTAATAACGGCTCTCTCAGGCCCTTTATTAGGCGAGCAAGTAGGACCTTTTAGATGGTTTGCAGTGGGCATAGGTTTTATTGGAATGTTAATCATTTTAAAACCTTCAAAAGGGTTTATTGACTACGGCACCATATACGCAATTATTGGTGTGGTTTGTTACGCTCTCATTGCTCTAACTTCAAGAAAGTTATCCAATAAAGACAGCGCTTACAATCTGACCTTCTATATGTTTTTTGGACCAACAATTGTTGGCGGTCTTGGGAGTTTAAACACTTGGATAACACCAACCCCATGGGATTGGGGTCTTTTTGTTATAACCGGAATAGTTGGTGGAGCTTCAATTATTTTCTTTAATTTAGCCTATCAAAAAGCGGAAGCATCAGTGCTTACATCCTTTGAATACACAGGATTGATTTGGGCTACATTGGCTGGCTATTTAATATTTAATGAGTCTGTTGATTCTAATGTTTGGGTCGGCGCCATGGTTATTATTTTTGGAGGCTTGATCATTGTGTATCGAGAACGAAATGACACAAAATCTATCAAGAATTATATTCCTTAAAAGGATATAATCTCATTATCATTTATGTCTAAGATATTTTTCAGAGTTAAACAAATATGGATCAAAAAAAGAAAGATAAAGCACTAGAATCAACACTTAGTCAGATCGAGAAACAATTTGGCAAAGGGTCTTTAATGAAACTGGGTGCAGATAATCTTGATCTCTCAATCGAAGCCATCTCAACCGGATCAATCGGTCTTGATGCAGCACTCGGTATTGGCGGTTTACCTAAAGGCAGAGTTACTGAAGTTTATGGGCCTGAGGCATCCGGTAAAACAACACTGACATTACAAGTCGTTGCAGAATGCCAAAAAGCTGGCGGTACCGCAGCATTTATAGATGCTGAACATGCTTTAGATCCAATTTATGCAAAGAAAATTGGAGTCAATACGGATGAATTACTAGTCTCTCAACCAGACACTGGTGAACAAGCCCTTGAGATAACAGACATGCTAGTGTCTTCAGGAGCTGTTGATATGATTGTTATCGATTCGGTCGCAGCTTTAACGCCGAAAGCTGAAATAGAAGGAGAAATGGGCGATCACCACGTTGGCTTGCAAGCAAGATTAATGTCACAAGCCCTTAGAAAATTAACTGCACACATTAAAAAATCAAACACGATGGTTATTTTTATTAATCAAATACGAATGAAAATAGGCGTCATGTTTGGAAGCCCAGAAACCACTACAGGTGGTAATGCACTTAAATTTTATTCCTCAGTGAGATTGGATATAAGGCGGATAGGTGCAATAAAAAAAGGTGATGAAATTGTAGGTAACCAGACTCGAGTTAAAGTGGTTAAAAATAAAGTATCACCACCTTTCCGATTGGCTGAATTTGAAATCTTATACGGTCATGGCATCTCAACAGAAGGAGAATTGATAGATATTGGGGTTGAAAACAACCTCATTGAGAAATCAGGTTCCTGGTATAGCTACAACGGAGAGAGAATAGGACAGGGAAAAGAGAATGTAAGGATATTTCTTATGGACAATCCAAAAATAGCTAGCACTCTTAAACAAAAGATTCTCGAAATTACGCTACCGTCTGTAGCTAAGAAAAATTCCAAGAATGGAAAGTAATTAATTCTAGGCCTCAGTAATTTTGAGCGACGCACCCTCTGAAAATACATTGATTAGAAAAAAAGCGATGGATTATTTATCCAGAAGGGAGCATTCACGCTATGAACTTTATCAAAAATTATCAAAACATAATTTTGAGAAAGCTTTAATCAATGAACAACTGGAGAAGCTCATAAATGAGAAATTACTGAGTGACCAGAGATTTGTGGAAATGTTTGTCCATTCAAGAAAGAGAAACGGCAAAGGACCTGTAAAAATTACTGCTGAATTACTAGTTCGAGGGGTTGATGATGAATTGATTTATAATTCTATTGATGAGGTGGGTGACGACGAGTGGTTAGAAATTGCCAAAACTGTTTTAGAGAAAAAGTTGGGGAATAATCAACAACTTGATTATGATAATCAGTTGAAATTGATGAAGTTTCTAAGTAATCGGGGCTTTACTATGGATCAAATAAAAACAACTGTAGAGCGCTTCAAGAAAGAATGAGGAGATGACTTGCAATGAAAACTAGTGAGATTAGAGAATTATTCATTAGCTATTTTGAGTCTAAAAGCCACCAACGGGTGGAGGGTTCTCCATTGATCCCAGGAAACGACCCAACCTTGCTTTTTACCAATGCCGGTATGGTTCAATTTAAAGATGTCTTTCTTGGGAGTGAGCAAAGGGATTATTCAAGAGCAGTGACAGCGCAACGTTGTTTGAGGGCTGGAGGTAAACATAACGATTTAGATAATGTTGGTTACACCACCAGACATCACACATTTTTTGAGATGTTAGGAAATTTTAGTTTTGGTGATTACTTCAAAGAAGAAGCAATTATCTTGGCTTGGAATTTCATTACCAAGGAATTAAAACTTAACCCACAAGACCTGTGGGTAACAATTTACGAAGATGACGATGAGGCGGCTACTATTTGGCTTGACCAAATTGGTCTTCAGAAAGATCGCTTAGTTCGGATGGGGGAGAAATCTAACTTTTGGTCAATGGGTGATACTGGACCTTGTGGACCTTGTAGTGAAATATTTTTTGATCATGGGCCAGATATTGAGGGCGGTCCACCCGGTTCTGAAGACGAAGATGGCGATCGGTTTGTTGAGATCTGGAATCTAGTGTTCATGCAATATGAACGTCAAAATGATGGAGAGATGAAACCACTACCCAGCCCTTCAGTCGATACTGGAATGGGTTTGGAGAGGGTTGCTGCTGTTATGCAAGGGGTGCACAGCAATTATGATATAGATCTTTTTCAGAACCTATTAAATGCGATAAAAGACATGTCTAATAAAGGCAGTGACAGTCATTATCAAGTTATTGCAGATCATATTCGTTCGACAGCTTTTTTAATTATGGACGGCGTTACCCCCGGTAATGAAGGCAGAGGGTATGTGTTGAGAAGAATCATCAGACGAGCACTTAGACACGGTTATGAACTCGGTATTGAGTCGCCATTTTTCTTTAATCTTGTTGATACTCTAGCAACTGAAATGGGATCAACTTACCCAGAGCTCAATAAAAAATCAGATTATATTAAACGCATCATTCAGATGGAGGAAGAACGATTTGCTACCACCCTTTCTCAGGGAATGAGGTTACTAGAAAATGAAATAGCTTCATTGTCTGAAAACCACCTATCAGGGGATTTTATTTTTAAACTCTATGACACTTATGGGTTTCCTGTGGACATGACCAGTGATATTGCCAGACAACACAACTTGGAAATGGATCTTGAAGGTTTTGATAAAGCCATGGAAAACCAAAAATCTATGGCAAGAAAAGCCAGTCAATTCTCACATAAAGACAGCATAGAGCTAGACCATAAACTTAAGTCTTTATTTCTAGGTTATGAGCAAGTAGAAGCAGATTCAATGATCACTGGTGTGTTTATGGAAGAATCTCAGGATATTTTAGAAACCGGACAAATGGGCCAAGTTATTTTAGAGAAAACCCCTTTTTATGCTGAAAGCGGAGGTCAAGTTGGTGATACAGGTACCATCTCAAGCCCAGATGGAATATTTGAAGTCATTGATACGCAAATATCTGGTGAGGCTTTTATCCATATTGGTTCTGTAACAAAAGGTTCAATACAAATTAATGACAAGGTTAAAGCATCCATAAATCCGATTAAAAGAGAATCAATCACAAAGAATCATACAGGGACCCACATGTTACATGCCGCTTTGATGAATGTGCTTGGTGATCATGTAGAACAAAGAGGGTCTTTGGTTGATGACAACAAGATACGCTTTGATTTTTTGCATCATCAAGCTTTATCAAATGATGAGATTAGAGATATAGAGACCTTAGTAAATGAGAAAATAGAAGAGAAGATCGATGTTGAAACAAGTATCATGAAACATAATGAAGCAATGGAATCTGGAGCCATGGCTTTATTTGGAGAAAAATATGGAGAAAGTGTCCGTGTACTTGATGTGGGAGAATTTTCAAAGGAATTGTGTGGTGGAACGCACGTCAAAAATACTAATGAAATTACCTTATTTAAGGTTACTTCAGAATCCAGTATTTCATCTGGAACTCGAAGAATTGAAGCTATTACAGGAGATAAAGCATTGAAATGGGCTGAGGAAACAGAATTTCTTGCAGAAACTCTCACTGAATTATTACAGACCCGTCGTGAGGATGTTGAAGGCAAAGTAAAAGCGTTAATCGATGGTAATAAAAAAATGCAACATGAGATTAAAGGTCTCAAAGCTAAGTTAGCAGCAGCTCATACTGAGGACACCAGAGTTGAGCCAGAAAATATAAATGGCGTTTCATTAATAGTGAAACAGTTAGATAACGATACTGAGCCTGAGGTAATGCGTGCAGCTATTGATCAGTATAAAAATACAATTAAATCAGGCGTAATCATACTCAGTAGTTTAAGCAGCAAAGGGAAAGTAAGGGTTTCTATAGGGGTCTCTGAAACTCTTAAAGATAAAATTTCTGCAGAAGGGATTGCTAAGTCCATGTCAGGCATCCTTGAAGGCACTGGCGGGGGCAGGGCAAATTTTGCAAACGCTGGGGGCTCACGCCCTGATAAAATAGATCAAGCAATAGAGGCTGCTAAAGAGATTATAAAAAACTCTACCTAATATTTAGTTTGGATAAGAATAAGAAATTCTCAATTTTTGGAGCTCTCCTTTTATTTTTATTGCCGTATCATCACAATCAAGAATATTCTCAATCTTATCTAATTGTTGAGGGCTTTGTCTTTATTCTTGCAGTGGCTGTTCTTTGCTTATTTTTTTCATTAATGATCAAAGCTCTAAGAAAGCTAATAGCCTTCCTGGCCGCCATAAGCTTAGGTAATTCAAAGCTTCAGTATTTAACTATTTTTGCCTGGCTGTCATGCACTATTGCAGTCTTGCTACATTTTATTGTGTTTTTCTCTTGAGGTCTTTTTACAATAATGAGTATTGAACTTTTTGCTTATGAATCAAGAACCTAGAAGACTCGTAGTTGGGGAAGGCAAGATAAGTGGTTATTTATCTATTTTTTTATCACTTATTTCTTTTGGGGCTGTGATCTGTTTTCTTTTTCCGGAATATTTGACCACAGAGGAATTTAGAGATAAATACCCTATTGAAATCATTAGGTGGGTGTTGTTTTCTACCTTGGTGGCCTCATTTTTATTTGCTTTTCTTAGTTTTTTGCTCAGCCAAAAGGCAAAATATGCCTTTGCAGGCATGACTATTTCAATTGTAGCTATCTTATTAGGAGGTAGTGGTATTGAAGTTAAAGAATTTGAACAAAGTATATTTTCTATCAGTCTAGATTGGATGCTACTAGAAATATTAGCCTTATCATTGATTTTTATACCTATTGAAATGTTCTATCCAAAACGTCCAGAACAGACTAAATTTCATACTGAGTGGAAAACTGATTTAATTTATTTGTTTAAAGCTCAACTTTTAGTTCAGTACACTGCGGCTTCTGTTAAGTTACCTGCAGAGCTCTTCTTTAGTGATATAGGAATGCAAGAAGTGCAGAGTGTTATCTCAAATTTACCTTTCATGCTTCAACTGTTCTTAGCCATGTTTACTGCAGATTTATTTCAGTACACAATTCACCGTTTTTTCCATAAGAACAGTTATTTGTGGCGTTTTCATGCCGTGCATCATTCAATCAAATCTGTTGATTGGATTTCAGGTTCGAGATTACATTTAGTTGATATCTTTATAACAAGATCATTTTCTTATATACCTCTTTATGTACTAGGTTTTGCTACAGACGTGTTTTATGTGTATCTAGTAATTGTTTCAATTCAAGCAGTAACTGTGCATGCTAATATGCGTTTTGAATTTGGATTCTTGAAATACTTATTGGTGACCCCAAAGTATCATCATTGGCATCACAGTAAAGACCCTGAAACCCATAATAAGAATTTTGCAGTGCATTTCCCGTTTATAGATAAAATGTTTGGTACCTATTATTTTCCTGATCATAGATGGCCAGAGGAGATGGGACTGCAGAATGAAAAATTTCCCAAAGGTTATTTTCAGCAATTCATTTTTCCATTTCGTCGAGATCCTAAATCATTTGAACCGACTAACCCAAGTACAAGATAAACCAAATCTTACTTGTGTATTCAATAAAATCTATATTAGTATATATATACAATAAAAATATATAATAATATGAATATAGAAAAAAGACTGTCAAATGCATATCGACATAGAGAATCAAGATTTAAAGCACTGTTTCCAAAAAGACTGGATAAAGTTTCTTCAACTATCAGGTCACTAAAAAAATTATCCAACAAAACAAACTATGTTTATGATCAAGTTGAAATATATAACGGTTTGTCATCCTTAATCATTGAGATAAATGATTTAGCTAATGCTTTTGGTCTTGACTCTTCGGAAATGGATCCTACTGACAGTTTATATTCAGAAATAAAAGAAATTAAAGAAGAGTTAACTTCTCTTAAAATTAAATTAAAACGACAAGAATGGAATAAGAGATAATAACTTATATACTGATTTTTTCCTTAAAATAAATATTCTTTGATAAATGGAGACATTTTGATGACAGACATAACTAAGTCAGGACTCGCTTTAGCCATTGATGATTGGCGTGTATTAATTAATGATGATTGGCGTTCTCTTACCATTGCTCTTTATATGGTACTGGTAGGGTACGGAGTGCTTGTTGGTATCCCAGTGATTAGTACGGCATGGGTCACAAAGCTAGGATTTACTGAAGTTGAGGTTGGTAGAGTTGCTGGCATGGACCTTGGCGGCTTATCTGCAGGAGCGATAGTCGCAGCATGGACCATAAACCATATGAACCGAAGACTGATTGTTCTTATGGGTATTTTTTTAGCTGCACTTGCAAACGGCCTGTGTCTCAAATATATCGATTATGAGACGGTCTTATGGCTTCGCTTTCTTGCTGGCTTTGGCAGTGGTATGTACACGGCAGTCGCAATGGCTGTTTTTGGCATGTCAATTCGACCTGCACTTGCCTATAATTTGATGCTTTTCAGCTTTGCATTTTCTCAAGCTTTAGAGATGAGGATTTTGCCTCAGTTATCAATGAATGGCATTTATTGGGTCTTTATTGTCTGCTTTCTACTCACCCTACCTTTTCTTGGATGGATTAAGAGCTATCCAAAGCCAAGGTCTGTTGATGCAACATTAGAAAGCACAAATAAAAGCAATTCATCAAAGCCACTTTTGGCATGGGTTTGCCTCTTTGCAATCTTTCTCACATACATCAATATAGGCGCCTACTGGACATATATAGAGCTTGCGGCTTTAGATAGCAACACCAATCCTGAGTTAGTCAGTGAGGTCCTTGTCTGGGCATCATTGTGTTCGCTTCTTGGTTGCCTGATTGCAACATTGTTAAGCAATCGTTTCGGATTATTGCGTCCTCTTCTCATTGCTCTAATTACCATGGCAACAGGTGTTGGCATGCTGGCATTTGGTATCAATGAGCCTAAGTTTCTAATGAGTGTGTTTACTTTTAATCTGCTTTGGATTTTTACCGACGTCTACCAGATGGGCTCGCTTGCTAACTTTGATCACGGAGGGAACTATGCAGCCTATTTACCGGCAGCACAAGGACTTGGTCAAATTGTGGGACCAAATATTGCTGCATCCTTATTAGCGATTAATCTTGGGTATTCAAGTGTTTTTGTTATGTGTTGGAGTGCCGCCATGTTGGCCATGCTGATTTACTGGATACTCTACAGGTATCTTAGAAATAGATATCCGACTATTGCTAACGCAACTTGACAGTGTCTTATGGGCTGGGTTGTTGTTGAGTTATGCAATGGATGCCGCCTCCGCCAATTGCAATATCTGAAATTTGTACTTGTGCCACGTCTCTATCGGGGTAAATATTCTGGTAAGTCTCTATGGCAAGATAATCTCTCTCATCATCATATCCAGGCACAATTACTGCATCATTGGCCAAATAAGTATTGATGTATGACCTGCATTCATCAAACTCAAGAATTGAATAATCTCCCTCATATATAAAATCTATTTCCAAAGTTCTGCCTCTCGCATCTTTCACATTTTTTAAAGCTTCTAGATTGTTCATGCCAACTTGGTAATGAGGGTCATTCTTATCAGAATTGATCTCAACAAGCACTCTGCCTGGTTCAATAAATGCGGCAATACCGTCTATGTGCCCATCTGTGCCAGTTTCATTTGGGTCACCCGGTATCCAAATGACTTTTTCAGTACCTAAGGTTCTGCATAACTCGTTCTCTATTTCTTGTTTAGTTAGATTGGGGTTTCTGTTTTTATTTAAAAAACAAGATTCAGTGGTAATAACTGTACCCTCACCATCGATTGTAATACCACCGCCTTCAGCAATCATGTTTGAGGTAAATTCTTCCACATCCACTAAATTCAGTATCCTACCTCCCATTAAAGCGTCTTGATTAAAAGGTGTAAATTTATTACCCCAAGCATTAAATTCCCAAGTAGATCCAGCTAAAGTACCTGAGTCATTAATCAGAAAGTTTGGTCCAGAATCTCTCGTCCAAGAATCGTCGATATCCATTCCGACGGTTTCCACTTTTTCGGATAGGTAAGTCTTAGCATCCTCTAGCATAGATGGCAAAACCAAAAGCTTAAGAGGTTCATATTTTGCTATGGTATTTGCAACTTCAGCGTAGGCTTTTTTTGTGGCTTCAATATTGGGCCACAAATCAACACGAGCTGGCCACGCCATCCAGCAGGCTGAATGTTTTGTCCATTCGCCTGGCATGTACAATCCAAAATCTCTTGGGTCTTTGATTTCTGAACTACTCATGAACTGAATTTCTACTTTTGATTGAAATGATAATAAATAAAACAGCAAGCATATAAATTACCATCGAGACTTGCAAGAGCCCATCATAATTGCTGTTTTGGCCTATAAGAGTGGCGCCTAGTGCAGCACCAGCTGCAGCCCCGATTGTCGCAAATGAATTACCTGCTGCTAATGCACTTCCTTTTTTGTCTAGACTGGCTAGGTGACTTTGAATATAAGGCAAGACTATTGACCAACCAAAGCCTATTAAACACATTCTTAGGGCATAGGTGAGATAGCTTTGCGTATACAGCAAAAGACTCATACCTATAAGACAACAAAAGACTCCAAATAACACGGGAGGTAACAAACCGAACTTTCTCCCTAAAACAATACAAATCATCGATCCAGGAACACCTAAGAGTGATGCAATAAGCATGATATTGCTTAAGGACTGGTTTTCTATTGAGATCGCAACGCCAATTCTTTCAATATAAGTGAATTGTGCTACTCCAGCCATTTCATGGATGCCAAAACCAAGAATTGCCAAACAAGTTACTCCAGTCAACAACACTTTTATTTCTGATTTTGAATCATGATTTGATGGACTTTCAGTGTTCAGGTCAGGGAAACTTCTTATCATTATTAATGCTATAAAATTCAAGAGAGCTAAAAACAAATACAAGCCTTGAACACCAAGGTAATCTGAATAAAGAATCAAATAATATAGGCCTAGTCCGCTAAGAGAATACTGCATTAAGACAAATAAGCCATAGCCTCTTTCATAGTTTTGGAAAGATGCTATTGAAGTGTAGACAGCAATATTTGCTATTGTTGTAAAAATGCCCAGAAAAAATCTAATGATTAAAAAATAAACTTCAGGATTTGCATTAAATGCAGAATAGGCGTCTAAAATTACAGCTAAAAATAGAGAGATATAAGCCAGACGTTTCAAATTTATACGATGAATAAAACCTGAAATAATGAGTAATGTTACCGCTGATCCCAATGCTCCAAAGGCCATAACCCAACCAGCATATTCTTCACTGAAACTGCCATGGTCCACTAAAATACCAACTATTGCAGGCCCAAACAATACTCCAGGCATGGTTAAACAGCCAATGATTGAAAAAATAAAGAATCTAGAAAAGTTATCGAATCGCATAATTACATACTTTCATCATCATACCCAGATTCATCGAGTTAGAAACATCTCATACGCTGGGTTGTTGCTTTCCTCCCAATAAGTGTATCCAAGCTTTGATAAGTGTTCTGTTAGTTGGCTTTCTTTCTTGCTTGGAACCTGAATACCGCATAGGACGCGGCCATAATCTGAACCATGATTTCGATAGTGAAATAGACTAATGTTCCATTTAGTACCTATAGCATTTAGAAAGTCTAGAAGAGCACCTGGCTTTTCAGGGAACTCAAATCGAAATAATTTTTCATTTTTAATACTGGAAGATCCTCCAACCATATGCCTGATATGTAGTTTAGCCATTTCATTATCACTGAGATCAACCACGCTATAATTCAGCTTCTCAATGGCATCAATCACATCTTTATGTTCTTGCACGTTACCTTGTAATTCTACACCTACGAATACTTTGGCTTGTGTGTCATCGTTGTATCTGTAGTTAAATTCAGTAATGTTCCTTGGTCCAATGGCTCTACAGAACTTTCGAAAACTGCCAGGCTCTTCTGGTATGTTTGCTGCTAGGAGCATTTCACGTTGTTTGCCTATAGCAGCTCTCTCAGTAATATAACCTAAGCGATCGAAGTTAACGTTTGCTCCACTATTAATGGCAACCAAGGTTTGGTGACGAATATCAGTTGTCTTCACAAATTTTGTTAGACCAGCAACTGCAAGTGCTCCACTGGGTTCAACAACAACTCTTGTGTCTTCATAGATTTCTTGGATAGCTGCAGATATCTCGTCTGTGTTGACTGTAATAATTTCATCGATATATTTTTCACATAACTTAAATGTTTCGTCTCCAACTTGTTTTACTGCAACACCATCAGCGAAGTTACCAACATGTTCTAATGTTATAGGGTAACCTGCATCAATTGACTTCTTCATTGCACACGCATTAGTTGGTTCAACTCCAATAATTTTAATATCAGGATTAGTTTCTTTGATATAGCATCCTATTCCTGAAATTAACCCACCGCCGCCAATAGGTATAAATATTGCATCAACCTTGTCTTCAGTTTGACTTAAAATCTCTATTCCAATAGTTCCCTGGCCAGCAATAATATAAGGGTCATCATAGGGATGGATAAAAGTTAGGCCAAACTCTTTCTTTAGCTGTTTTGCATGGACATAAGCCTCATCATAATTATCCCCATATAAAACTACTTCACCTTCGAGAGAATTTACGGCTTCAACTTTAATGCTTGGAGCAGTCAAAGGCATCACTATCACAGCTCTAATATTTTTTTGTTGTGCTGCTAATGCAACGCCTTGTCCATGATTGCCAGCTGAACTACAGATCACTCCATTTTTTAATTCCTCTTCAGACAGTTGATTTATTTTATTGAGAGCCCCTCTTATTTTAAATGAGTGAATAGGGTGCAAATCTTCCCGTTTAAGTAGAATTTTATTGCCCAGGCGTGCCGTTAGGCAGGTTGCATATTCAAGTGGTGTTTTTTCAACTAGTGAATAGACGTCTGCATTGTTAATTAATTGTAGATAGTTGATTTGATTCATTTGCTGGCATTATATATGAGAAAAAAATTAACTTGGTTCTTTAATTATTCCAAATTGGACTAAGTGTTGGAGCTAGGTGGAATTGTTATTTTTGATCTTCTTCTTGTCCTAACATGAACTCTGGATATGCTTTACTACCCGTTTCCCACATATCTTGTCCACCCAACTCTTCTTCCCTACCTATTCGAATACCTATTGTATTCTTGAGTGCAAACCATATTGCATAGGATGAGCCAAATACAAAGGCAAAGATCGTTGCTGTGCCTATTGCTTGTTCTGTAAATGAGGCATCAGTATTTAATACTGGTACCAACATAAGTCCCAAAATACCGGCAACACCATGAACACTGATTGCACCGACTGGGTCGTCAATACCCCATCTCTCAAGATAACTCATGGAGAGAGGAACTATTAAACCACCTAATCCACCATAGATGATTGAAACATATGGTGAAGGTGTTAAGGGGTCAGCAGTAATTACGACCAGTCCAGCTAATGCACCATTACATACTGCATTTAATGGAACTCTTCCTAACCATAATTTAGATAATATCATGGCAAATATTAAACCGGATGCAGCCGCAGTATTTGTATTAACAAATATTTTTGCAACTGCATTTGCATTCTCAAAACCAGAGATTGCAAGTTGTGAACCGCCATTAAATCCGAACCAACCCATCCAGAGAATGAGAGTTCCAAGAGTAACCTGAGCTGCATTGGAACCATGTATTGGTTTTGGTAACCCGTTCTCATCGTACTTTCCTATTCTGGGCCCGAGTAACAATACCCCTGCAAGTGCAGCTGATGCCCCCGCCATATGAACGATTCCAGAGCCAGCAAAGTCATAGAAACCTCTTGCACTTAACCATCCACCACCCCAAGACCATGCACCCTGTATAGGGTAGATTAATCCAGTAAAGATTGTTGCAAACAGGAGGAATGTCCAGAGTTTCTTTCTTTCTGCTACTGCACCAGAAACAACTGACATTGCAGTCGCGACAAAGACAACTTGGAAAAAGAAATCAGCCCATAGTGCATGATCATCAGGTGGGTTCCACCCATACATGAGTCCATACCCTGCTAGTAAAAAACTGATGGATGCAACACTGTAGAGTGCAACATTTTTAATTAATATTTCTGTTACATTTTTACTGCGAATTGAGCCGGCTTCTAACATCGTAAAACCTGTAGCCATCCACATGACCAGTGTTCCCATAACTAAAAAATATAGGGTGTTTAATGAGTATTCCATTTGTTTTCTATCCTTTTTCTTTGATTTATAATTGTTTCAAATTGATTCCATTCTAAAATTAATTTTATATAGTTACTTCCCTGGTAATAAGGCAAACAAAAATATAGAGGATGAGTATGAGGAGTACATTATTCAAAAGAGAAGGATTTCCCGATACTAAATACTAAGAAGTTATCTCCTGAAGGCCCTGTTAGAGCACTGTCAGAACTAATATATTTAACAGTTGCATCTATTTCTCCAAAGGTAAATCCATAACCCAATTCAGAATATCTTCCATCAAAATCTTCTGAAAAATCTCCGAAAGTTATATAAAAACCACTATCAAATTCGTATGACGCAGATATAAAGTTGTAATCTTGAGTATCGCCATCGAAATTGTCATATTCACCAAAGGCACTATTGAACGAAAAAGATTTATATGCGAAACCTAGATTAACCTCTTCGTAAGTATCATCAAAATCATCTGTATAGTAATAACCGGTGAAGCCTAAACTGTAAGAAAAATCCTCATTCTCACTGGACCCTGAATAACCGAAAAATCCATCAACCTCTAAGCCATCCGTCACTTGGGCTGCCCAAGTACCCACATAAAACCCATTAGAAGAGTAATCTAGACCAGCAGATGCAGAAGATTTCTCTTGAGCTATACCCCTAAAAATATACTCACTCTCAAAACCAACATTGGTCGAAACATCTGCCTGAACATTTATTGTTAAAAACGATAAAAAAACAGAGGTCAGTAAAGACAATAGCGTTTTCATTTTATTCTTGTTTTTCACTATTTATTCTCCTAGATAAGTTTACTTAAATATTTGAGATTTCATGATTCCCAAAAAGTCATTAATTGACCTCACGTCCTGAAATCGGTTGAATTTTTTAAAAAATAGGGACCACTCAGAGAATTGTTCAGCTTCTTGCTGTAAATTCTTCTAATTTAAGTTGGAAAAAAGGATGTGTTGATCGTGAGATAAACGGTTCCGTTTCTTCAGCTCTCGCCTACTTGCGTCTCATTCTTTCTAATTCTTGCCGGTACAATACCTTATTAAAACTTCACTGTCAAATTTAGTGAATATTTCGGAAGAATACTGTTTTTATAATTCATCTAATATTATAAATAATTGATTTATATAGATTAATTAACGAAAACTCAGTTTAAATTACAATAAACGTGTACGCTTATCTTCAAGGATTTAAAGACAATGAAAAAGCGACTAATTTAAATGAAATATCTTTTAAGACACCACCATTTTTTAATATCGCTTCAGTTTTAGTCATTATGATTTTAGGAGTATTCTATGCAACCTGGTGGTAAACATATTTTACTCATTGATTTAGGTGGCACCAATATGCGTTCAGCTTATGCTGCATTGGATGACAATAATGAGATCTTTAATATTGAAAAGATAAAAATCAGTCATTTGGATGAGTTTTATCAATATCTTGATCAATTGATATCTGGAGCCAGTGTTGAGCTAGAAAGTGTGATTATCTCGGTAGCAGGGCCTAAAAATGGTGACACTATAACTATGACCAATAGAAACTGGAAGATATGCTCTGAAGATATCAAGAAAAGGTTTGGAATCAAAAATTGTTATTTGCTCAATGATTGGGAAGCTATTGCCTATTCACTTCCAAGTCTTAAAGAAGCGGATCTCAAGGTTCTCAAAAAAGAACGTAATAAAGGGCTTCAAGATATTCCAAAATTTGTTCTTGGCCCAGGCACAGGTCTAGGTGCAGCCGTATATTCAAGAGTTGATGATATTGAATATGTTCATCCAACAGAGTTGGGCAATACTCAAAGTTCTGTAACCCACTATCTTGATATATTTGGCATACAACCTTCTAAAAAATACTCCATCTTAGAGGATATTCTATCAGGCCCAGGCATAAGCCACGTTGCTGAGGAGTTGTTAGGTGAACGGTTATCTGCAGAAGATATTTTGCAACGAGTAGAATCTGAAGATAAACAATACATCGATCTTATTGAGAAATATATTAAATGTTTTGCTGTGCTTTCATCAGAGGCAGCTCTCTCATACAATTGTTATGGCGGTATTTACTTAGCTGGATCGTTTATGCGAGGACTAGAGAAATATTTTGATCTGGATTCATTTACCAATGATTTCATTGGCACAAGAAAAGAAATTCACCAAGAATTTTTAAGCAATATTCCTGTGTTTCTTGTTAGGAGAGAATTTACTCCACTTTATGGAAATTTAAATTTCTATAAATTAAAGAATTACCTTTAAAGTCTTATAAGACTCTACCAAACTCAATCTTTGTGAATTCCAATAGATTTTTAGATGCTAGGATAAAGTTCTAATGATTGTTAATCTAATTTCTAAAGTAAATTAAATATTTAATAACTGGAGTATTCAAAATGGCAAAAGGCATGAATAAGCAAAAGAAAGTTCCTAAGAGAAAAGGTAAGACCCTTAAAGAGAAGAGAGCGCTTAAAAGAGAGAAGAAGCAATAACTTAAAGAGTCATTAAACCTTTATATCTCAAAACATTAAGTAGTTATTTAGACTATTATTTCTCTTTATTGTATTGATTTATAAGCTTAATTCATCCATTCGAGATGATGCAATAAGCCATTCTTTCTCTTCAATTTCAATCTCTGAAGTTAACTCCAATTGAGTTTTTATTAAATTCTGAATATCAGGCCTAATGTCTGATGTATAGAGCTCAGGGTCAGCTAAATCTTCATTGGCTTTGGATAATTTTTCATTTAATCTAGCCAATCTTTTTTCGATTGATGAAATGTCTGACTTTAGCTGCTTAGTTTTTTTTATATTTTCATGATTGATGCTTTTAGTTAATATTTTACTCTTGGCTTTAGAATTGGAG
>ENA-ORXI01001443-ORXI01001443.1-sediment-metagenome-genome-assembly--contig:-NODE-1443-length-18381-cov-11.693073_pt1 | contig 18381 bp, 13 predicted proteins | sample MGYA00237861_ERZ511468 | MGnify/ENA primary metagenome ERZ511468 (study PRJEB26299, sample SAMN06266213) | sediment metagenome | isolation source: Hudson Canyon methane seep mesocosm | place...
CCCATAAAAAATCACCTGTTTAATAACCTTAAAATACAATACACCTTTGAAATTCAATATTCAAGACCTGACACCTTCTTGCTGCCCTCTGTTATTATTTAAATTTGCATTATTTTGTGGCGCATTTGTGCTATATTTCATTTGTGAGCAATCAAATGGGTACAAAATTATGACTACAACAAATTCAGCTACTGTTAGGTGTCGAATTACTCCAGAAGTCAAAGGACAAGCTGAAGAGATACTCGCTTCAATAGGCATGTCAACATCAGATGCAATGCGTTTATTTTTAAAGCAGGTTGTTATTCGGGGGGAATTTCCTATTGAATTAAAAGTTCCTAATCAGAAAACAATTAATGCTTTTAAAGAGAAAAACCTTGAGTCTGTAGATCTTCAGGAACTTCGAGATATGTGATGTGAGAGAGATTTTAATCACAAACCGCTTTAAGAAAGACCTTAAAAAAGCAAAAAAGAACCGAAGACAAGATACGGATAAATTATTATTTGCTATCGAAACATTGGCGACCTACGGAATTTTATCAGAAGATTATCTTCCACACTGTTTATCGGGAAATTGGAAGCCAAAATGGGAATGCCATATTCAACCAAATTTCTTATTAATTTATGAAGTAACCGAAGCTGTGTTACGACTTGAAAGGTGCGGTAGCCATTCTGAGTTATTTGAGTAGATATTGGTTAAAAACTTAAGAATACAAAAGCTGGGGTTGATGCCTATAAAGTGTGACGCAGAAAATAAAAACAACAGGGTCTTTCATTTTGCATATAACAAGCAAAGAAGCATCGGTGTTCATGGTTAATTTTCCTGTTTTATGGGCTGTTCTAAAGCGACTAGCTGTTTTATTAGATGTCTTAGGAACGAGGTTCAATAATACCCGCTCCTTAGCTTTGGCAAGATAGCTCCGGCCATTTTTATCCTGTAAAAATTCAATCTCGGTTTCTGTTGGCAGAATACCCATATTTTCTTTGACATCATGGGGAATAGTTACTTGACCTTTACTGGTTACACGGATAACAATAATGCACTTTTGTTGTTATCAAAAATAACTTTATGTGTAGAATTTATGGGCTTGTAAGCTATTAATCCTGCCAAGGTTATTAGACCAATACGGCTTCCTTAAGTTGGGGGGAGTTGAGTCAATACACTTAAATACTAAAGCGGTTAATAAGTCCCTGAATATCCGAAGCTAATCTTGCCAGTTCATCACTACTCTGACTAATATGCAGTGAACTTTGTGCGGATTGATCAGTAACAGCGCTTATGTTACTAATATTTCGGCTTATTTCTTCAGCAACCGATGCCTGTTGTTCAGAGGCACTTGCTATATGAGTAGCCATATCATCGATACTGACGACGGAGCTAGCAATCTCTTGAAGTAGGTCGTTTTCTTTATCCGTTTCCACCACCGCACTTTCTGAACGTTTTTTTCCTTCGAGCATAACATCGACGGCTTTTGCTGTCCCTGCCTGTAGACGTTCAATCATTTTGTTGATTTCTTCTGTAGACTCCTGGGTGCGGCTGGCTAAAGTTCTGACTTCATCGGCCACTACAGCGAAGCCTCTGCCATTTTCACCTGCTCTGGCGGCCTCAATTGCTGCGTTAAGGGCAAGTAAATTGGTTTGTTCTGCAATACTTTGAATGACGCCAAGTACGCTACCTATTTTATCTCCATCATCAGCCAGTTCCTGAACAACAGAAGTAGCCAGATCAATTTCATTAGATAATGAGTTAATCACTTCTTTGGTCTTGCCTGCTAGCTGCTGTCCTGTAGATACAGTGGCATGAGCACCTTGGGTTGCAGTTGCTGTTTCACTGGCATGGTTAGCCACTTCCTGTACTGTAGCGGCCATTTCATTCATTGCCGTTGCGACTTGTTCAATTTGTTCTTGTTGCTGTTGAACACCTCGACTGGTTTCATTGCTAGTCATAGACATTTCTTCAGTTGAAGAGGCTAATATTTCAATAGAGGTTTCTAGTTGTTTAATAACATCAGAAAACTGGTCTGCCATCGAATTAAATGACTGCGCGAGCTCAGCAAACTCATCTTTATTAGCTAGTTTTACTCTGGGAACAAGATTACCAGAGGCAAGTGCCGCAGCTGTTTCTTGTAGTCTGGAAATAGCGGATACAAAAGAATGATAAAACCCCAAAAATAAATAGATAGCCAATAAGGTAATACTGATAACGATAGAGAGTATTATGATCATCTTGTTATAGAGCTTTTCTATACGCAGCTGCAGTAAAGAATTTAGCTCAGGAGCCAGTTTATCCAGAATATTGAAATTGGCTTTTATGGTTTCAGTGCCTTTTGAAAAAACAGTGCTTGATTGCGTGCTAATTTCAGGTGCATTAAGAATGTTAGTTGTTAGAAAATTTAAATAATTTTCTGAGCCGGAAATAGCTTGTTGAACTTGAGAGCCAATTTTATTAGATAAGCTCTGATTTGATTGAGCCAGGACTTGCATGCCACGTTTAAGGCCATTGATATTTTTTTGTACCGTTGATATTAATGCGGTTAATTTAATGCTTTCTTTTTGCGATACCGTTTGCCGTGCAGCTAAACCAGAGGACATGCCTCTAGCCTGCCCCAGGTTTTCTACAACTTGAGGGAGCAGATTAACGATGGCTTCTTTTATATAAAAGCTATCAAGCTCTGGGTCCAAGGTGAGGTTGGAGCTGTCGCTAACGTGTTTGACTAAATCTAATACTTCTGCAATTAATTGAGTATGTCGGGCAAAGACTTCTTTACCTGGTCCATAAAATGCTTCTGCTTCTAGTTGCGTCCAGGTCGATTTAATTTTGTTCCATTGATTAGTTGTGCCTAGCTGAGCACCTAAACGCAGATCAACTTCATTAATTACGCGGATATCTTCTGTCAGCTGTTTTCTTTTTGCCAGAATTTTTTCTTTGAAACTTTCGTTGCCTGATAAATAGGCGTTGGTCATGCCTCTATGTTCGGGGAAATGCTGTATTAGTTGGCGAACGGGGATGATATATTCAACTCCTGTCAGTTCACTTTTGGCAAACTTGACGGCAATCATTTGTTCGCTTACAAGAAAATATGTTGTAAGTATTAAGGGGGTAATAAATGCAATTGATATTAATTGCATCTTTTTTGAACAGCTGAATTGATTCATTAAAGCTGTTGCGGGTGAGGTGAGCATAAACGTCTCCATAAAGTGAAGTTTGTTGAGGCTATTACTTTGTCATTAAGTATATATGATTTATATTATTTTAACGGCCTGTGCTCGAATATATTTAAATTATGTTTAGCTAAAGTGAGATTGTCATAAAGATGTCATATTAATTGCTGACAATGTGTTTTTGTTAAATTGATAATGAGCAATAAGATGAAGAAATATGATGATGAATTCATAGGCTTTGAAACCGTGTTGCCTATGGCTATAGTTGATTTATTACATCCTGTAGAATTAACTGTGGATCAGTCCATTAGTGATACACAGCTGGATTTAGATGAACATGAATTAGCAATGGCTGCATAAGCTGAATTATTTGCGTTTAATTTGAAAGCTTCTGTTTTTGTACTCAACAACCAGGCTATTGATACGAATTTCTTTAAGTGTCATACCTGAGCTGATTTCTTGCCCTGAGAAATACTTTGTCATTTCTAGCATAATAAATCGATCCTGCTTTTTCTCGGCATAGACATAAACATTAATATCAAGAACTGGGACTGTACGACGAAAGCTGTAATCTAAGGTGGATAAAAAGGGAATCTCCTGCTGCTTTTCTGTGGCATCGACTTTCGCACTAACTTTGTCTGCTTTTGACAAGGTTTGAGTGATCTCTATCGCTTTGCTTTTTTGTTTTATTACTTGAATAGCTTGTTTTAATTCAGGCTTGTTTATTTTAGGGTTGTCTTGGGTTTTTGATTTGCTGGTTTTTATTGTTTCGGCAATAGAGTGCTGCTGAACATCTTTAGCCGTTTCAATTATTGCAGCAGGCGATGAAACCAGTTTGCTATTAATCGTTGCTTTGGCTGCTATCTTAACTTCTTCTATAGCTTTGGGAATATCCGCTTTGTTATGACTTTCTTCAATATCTACTTTGCTAAAAGACCAGATAAAGTAGGATAAAAAAAACAGGTTCACTATCACTAAAGCAATGATCCAGGTAGAGGTTCTTTTTTGTACCAGCCCTGGTTTAACCTCTATCCTATTTTCCAGCGTTTCGGTCTGACTATTGTGTCTTTCCTGCTCTGATTTTCTAAGCGCATTTAAAATATAAGACATTAATCAATCAACCTGAGTTTGGGTGAAGTGTTTAGTGGGTCAGTATTATTTAATTGAATAAATGTTCTGGGTCCCACGATGCCATCAGGGCTTAAATGGTTTTTATTCTGAAATGCTATCACTGCTTTTTTTAATACATCATCAAATACGGATGCCTCAACTGTAGTCAGCTCTTTATTCATTGCAAAGTGTTTTCTAAGCCATAAAACAGCAGCAGATGATGTGCCAGGGTAAATCTCTGAAATTGACTGGATGGGGGCTTGCCATAGCATTAAATAATAGCCATTCCACTGTTTTAGTACTTGTTGCAAGGGAACTGTTGTTTCTTTATTAAATAAGAAAATAGGCTGACCCTGTTTCAGTCCGATTAATAGCGCATAGGTTTTGCTGCTTTCGCTGCTTTCGAATTCCATGATCACCGGACGGTTTAAGGCTTTTAAACTATTCCAGTCAGACTGATCAAATAAACAATACAGGCCTGTTCTTTCGATTTCTTTACAGCCTGTTCCTAGTGCAGGGTTGTTATCCCAGAGTCTGCTTAGTTGCGGAAAGAGCATAGCGAGTGTCATCGGGTGTTGCTGTAATAATTGATTAAAGGTGACTGCTTCAACAGCTGATGGTTCGGCCTCTATTAAAGATATAGTCTTTGCTAAAACTGGCTGTTCAGTGGGTTTTTCAAATGAGCCAGTCAAAATCACATGCTCTGATTGGGATTGTTGAGGGGTTAAATAATAACTTATGCCTATTGCCATAAGGAATAGAAAACTGAGCTGTAAAACAGCGGATAAGCTGAATTTTGTTGATGACTTTGCAGGGCTTAGTACTTCTTTAGCCGCCTGCTTAATAATTTTTAGGTTGACCCAATGAGTATCATTTACATAAGCCCCCAATAATGCTCGGTCACAGAGTATATTTATCAAGCGGGGTATGCCTTTGGATAGGCTAAAGATTTTTTTAATGGCGCGGCGATTGAAAATATCTTTGTTGCCTCCGCAGAGTTTTAAGCGGTGATGAATATAGTGCTGAGTATCAGCGTAAGATAATGAAGTTAAATGATAACGTGCAGTAATGCGTTGATTAAGTTGTCGTAGGGCGGGTTTTTCCAGTATCAGTTTTAACTCAGGCTGACCTAAAAGAATGATCTGTAATAATTTGCTACTACTGGTTTCTAAATTGGTTAATAGACGAATTTGCTCTAATACGTTAAAACTCAGGTTTTGGGCTTCATCGATAACTAATACGGTACGTCTACCATTGGCATGCGCGGCCAGTAAGTGGGTATTTAATTGATCAACCAGGCTCTTAAGGGATTGTAGCTGTCGATCATAAGCAATATGTAATTCGTCACAAATCGTTGCCAATAATTCAATGGCATTTAATTTAGGGTTTAACAGCAGGGCGATATCGATATTATCAGGTAGTTGCTGCAATAAACAATGACACAGCGTTGTTTTCCCGGTCCCCACTTCCCCTGTTAAAGCAACAAAGCCACCTCCGTGGTTAATGCCATATAATAAATGCGCAAGGCCTTCCTGATGATGCTCGCTCATATAAATAAAATGAGGATCAGGTGCGATGGAAAAGGGGGCTGTGTTAAAATTAAAAAACTGTTGATACAACGAAATAATCCTTAAAAAAACATGACGAATAATTCACCTGAACAGGCGGCAAAAAAAGTTAAATACATGGCCTCTATGATCTATCTACTGGTTTTTGCATTTATTGTCGGTGGTAGTTACATTAACCAGCAAGTGACTCCAGCTGCTGAACCAGAGGATGATGTGGTGGTTATTGCTAACTAAAAAGTTTGTCTAAAAGTCCGTGGCTGGTATTCAGGTATTCTAGCCGTTCAGTAGCACACTGAGCAATTTCATTGTCTGCTTCTTTATCTATAATACGTTGTAATATAGTGATACTGTCTTTTTCCAGTAGAGTAATGGCCTGTTTTCTGACTGTCTCATAATGTGCATTCAGTGCCGCCAGTTCGGTTAAATAAGTATTAGCCTGATTTAATTGTTTCAGCATGACTTTTTCCGGGTCACTGGTAAACAGGTCTCGGACCAGGTTTCCATATTGCTCCTGAATTCTGGCCACATCGGTCCGGTTAATTTTTACTGGTTCGGTTGGATCATCACAACATCCCATTACATTCCCCTGTGTTGGTATTTTTCTATTATCATACAGTTAAAATAAACTAAATCAGATTAGTTAATGTTCATCTTACACAGCTCTAATAAAACAGAAAACCTGTTAATTCATTTAACCACGGTTATTGATAATGCATCTTTATCTAATCCTTTGGATAAAGAGGTGTTTCTTATTCAAAGTCAGGGTATGGAACGATGGTTATCGCAAAAGTTAGCCGACCAATTTGGGGTGTGGGGGAATTATGAGTTTTTGTTTCCTGGTAAATTTTTTAGCACTATAGCAAAAACAGTAGATCAGCAATTAAATGATGAGGTTTTTGACAGAGAGCTGATGTTATGGCGGTTTGAACAAATGCTTCGAGATTTGGATGATCCGTGTTTCAGTGCTCTTCAACATTATATTCAAGGTGAGAATCAGGCCTTAAAACGCTTTCAACTGGCTCAACAATTGGCCCAGGTTTTTGATCAGTATCAAATGATGCGCCCTGATATGTTGGCGCTCTGGCAACAAGGAGAAAGCCTTTATCAGACTGACTGTGAATATTGGCAAAGGGCTTTATGGCAAAAGATTACTCAGCAATTAGGCCATAAACATCGAGGCCTGTTATGGCAGGATGTTATCAGCCGATTTAATCAGGCAACAGATTTATCACAGCATTTGCCTGAGCGGATATTTGTTTTCGGCGTTAATACTATGCCGCCTTTGTTTCTAGATTTCCTGCAAGGCTTGTCAAAACATTGCGATGTACATCTATTTTTACTCAATCCCGCACAGGTTTACTGGGCTGATATAGCCAGCAAAAAACAGTTACAGGCACAGGCATCAACAGACCATCCTTTACTTGCTGCTTTAGGTCAGCAGGGTAGGGAGTTTCAGCAGATGTTGCTAGAACAGTCCAGTTTCAGCTTTGAGCCCGAAAGTTTTGAAGCGATTGAAGGTAGCAGTAATTTACAACAATTACAAAATGATATTCTAAACAATCAATTAGATGGTCAAGCGTTAGACAAAGATCATTCCATCAGTATTCATGCCTGTCATTCAAGGATGCGGGAAGTGGAGGTATTAAAAAACCAGCTGTTGCTTTCACTGGAGCAAGACCCCTCATTAGAATTACGAGAAATCGTGGTGATGGCACCTGATATACAAAAGTATGCGCCTTTTATCTCCGCTGTGTTTAGTGATATTCAACATGCTATTGCTGATAAAAGTCTACGGCTAAGTAATACTTTATTAGATGTTTTTATCCGTTTTTTAAAGCTTAGCCAAAGTCGTTTCGGCTGGCAAACAGTGATGGATTTATTGGAACAGCCCGCCGTTTTTAGCTGTTTTGATTTATCCGAAGCTGATTTAGAGCTAATCAAACATTGGGTGGAAGAGACGCATGTGCGCTGGGGTAAATCAGTTGAGCATAAAAAAGAATTGGGCTTACCTGAATTAACTGAAAATACCTGGCAAGCCACTCTAGACCGCTTATTAATGGGCTATGCGGTCGGCAGTGAAGAAGATTTTGTTGATGGCGTTTTACCTTACCGCGATATTGAAGGCTCATCGGCATTGATACTGGGCGGCTTTAATGATTTTATTCAATTGTTATTTAAAGCCAGTAAAGAACTCACTAAAGCGCGAACTGTAGAGGACTGGGGTAATCGCCTTTATTACTATGCCGATCAATTGTTAGCGAATAAAACATCTAATCAGCAATTAGAGCGCCAGCAATTAAATGAATTGTTAGCAGAGCTGACAGATAAAATATCAGCGGTTCATGATGAGGAGGTCGCTTTAGATGTCTTGGTGGCGTGGTTAGAAAGTCGGGTTTCGGAACAAAAATCATCAACCGGCTTTTTACGAGGACAATTAACTTTTTGTTCCATGTTACCCATGCGCTCTATTCCATTTAAAGTCATTGCATTATTAGGCTTAAATGAAGGCGAATTTCCAAAAATAGATCGTCATCCAACTTTTGATTTGGTCGGACAAAATTTCCGTCCAGGTGACCGTTCGCGGCGCGCAGATGACCGCTATCAATTTTTAGAAGTCTTGTTGTCGGCCCGCCAGCAAATCATTATGACTTATATCGGTTTATCGATACATCATAATGATGATATTCCTGCATCCGTGGTTATTAGTGAATTAGTGGATGTCTTGCTGCACAGTTATCAAATGCAAAATATTATCACTAAACATCCTTTGCAGCCCTTTAGCCGTCGTTATTTTATAGAGGACTCAGAGCATTTTAGTTTTTCTGCTGCTGACTATGAAACCATGCTGGCATTAAATGCTGAAAAACCTGAGGCAGAGCGCTGGTGGCAAGGCAAGCTAGAAACGAATGAATCCGAAGTAATAGAGATTAATGATTTATTTGTTTTTTTTAGGCAGCCTCAGCACTATTTTTTAAAACAGCAATTAGGACTACGGTTAACGGATTCAGCGACAGAAGCTGAAGAGCGAGAACCTTTTGCCCTGGATAAGCTTGAGGCTTATAACATTAATCAGCAATGGATAGAACAACAGTTAAATGAGCAGACTTTTTCATTAGAGAAATTGCAGGCCAGGGGCTTATGGATTTCGGGGACACCAGGCACACTGGAATATAATCGACAACAGCAGTTGATTGCTGAGTTTACCGAGCTTATCAAACAGCAAAATGTGGGTGCCCGAGTTGAAGATAAAGCGATAGATATAACGGTGGGTCGTTATCGTTTGCTGGGCAATCTCAGTAAGCTATATGAAAACGCAGGGTTGTTCTATCGTTATGCCAGCTTAAAAGGCAAAGATTTTATCCAGGCCTGGTTACATCATTTAATTATTAATCAGTTGCAAGCTCAAGATACCTGTTTACTTAGCATGGATGAGAATCTGCTGTTTTCCGCAGAGAGTGCTCAATTAAGTGATTTGGAAAAATTAATTGATTTTTATATAAAAGGACAACAACAGCCTGATGTGTTTTTTACGGAAGCGAGCTTTGCTTATGTAAAGCAAGAGTTCAATAGTCGGGCAAAAAAACCAGCGATTATAGTAGCGCAAGAGCAGTTAAGTAAAGAGATTAGCTACGATCGTTCCTTGCAATTGCTGTATCAGAATATTGATGATTTAACAGCGTTATTGGATCAGTCATTTGCACAGCAGTGTGATGATTTGATTTTACCTGTTTGGGCTGGGTTAAAAAATAAGTAACTACTCAGTGAGTTTAAGGCTAAGGGTGCAGCCTATTGATTTATAAGGACGCGTAAATACGTCCATGTAAGCTCTGCTGCAACATCCTGTTGCAGAAGCCTGATAAATCAACACGCTACACCCTCAGAGAATAATACGCTGAGTAGTTACAAAAATAACTGCTTTATTAAAGACAGCTGATAATGACTCGCCTTATAAAATGATAAATTCTGTATGCGGGCAGGGAAATGAATTCAGTAGCTCGTTTTGCAGGGCGCGGTAAAACCTCCTTATTGGCTTGGCAGCAGCATTCCTGCTATTGACTTAGGAAATGAGGCTTTAGCCTCGAATGGTTCAGGAGAAATTTCCGAGAGGCGATATTAAAAAAAATGCTTTTTCTTTATTCTCTTAAGTCGTTTATCTATCAAACCAAAATTGATGGTTATATTATTTTGAAAAATGTTTTAATTGCTCAACCAGCTTAGCAAACTGAGCCAGAACAACTGTCATGTTTTTAATATCGAAAGCATCCATATAGCCTTTGAGCTCAGCATTATAGTCTTTGATTAAGTCTAACTGGTATTGCTCCGCTAATGTTTCCAGCATTTCACTAAAGCGTTGTATCTGGGAAATTCGATTAGAGCTTTGTACCTCTTGCCAAAAGGGGATGAATTTATTTTCTAGTTGAGAAATGATTTCATCAATTGCATTAAGGGCTAGTTCAGATAGCTCAATTGTTTTTTCTTGTTCTTCTATTTCTAGTTCCTGGTAGGGAAGGAAGCGGCAAATTTCTTTAAATAAGTCTGTTCTTAATACCGGTTTGCGTAAATAACCATCAAAATTGCTGGATTTTATTTTTTCGTATTCATCTCTTAATACGGATGCAGTGAGGGCGACTATGGGAATATTGGAAAAGGATTTGATTTTGTCGGCTGCTTCATATCCCCCCATGACAGGCATTCTTATATCCATTAAAATTAAATCTATCCCTCCTTGTTTAGCAAGTTCTACTGCATGCTCTCCATTCTCTGCTTCTAGAGTGGTGATATCAGTCATGGCAAAATTTTCTCTCACTACATCCCTATTGTTTTTAATATCGTCTACAATCAATACGGTAGCGGGTGCCAAGCTAATATGGCTCAGCTCAAAACGGTTGTGTACTGGTTCTGTCTCAAGTTTTTGTGCTGAAACAGCAACTTCATGTAAGGCGAGACTAAAAGTTGAACCTTTGCCGACTGTACTTTCTAGTGTTAGATCACCATTCATTAGCTTGGTCAGGCGTTTACAAATAGACAGGCCCAGTCCTGTGCCACCAAATTGTTTGACACTTTGTTCAGACTTTTGCTCGAATATGCGAAATACCCGCTCTTGCTGGTCTTTTGGAATCCCCATTCCGGTATCTTCAATTTTTATTAGCAGATCTAGTACACTGTGATCTTCTTCGGTGTATTTTTTTTCAGCCGTCATTTTAATATGGCCATCACGGGTAAACTTGACGGCATTGCCTAATAAATTGAATAAAACCTGGCGTAAGCGTAAGCCATCTAACACTAGGCAGTCAGGGATTTGTTGGTCAATTTCTATTAAAAACTCTAAATTATTCTCCTGCATTTTGATAGAAAAAATATTGCCAATTTCTTCAAATAAGATGTGCGGGTTAACGGACTCAAGCTGCAACTCCATTTTCCCTGCTTCAACTTTTGATAAGTCCAGGATGTCATTAATTAGCATTAACAATGACTTGCCCGCAGATTTAATGGTGCTTAAATAGTTTTTATGTTTCTGCGATTCAATTTGGTCTTCAAGTAACTCGGTAAAACCTAAGATAGCATTCATCGGAGTACGAATCTCATGGCTCATATTGGCTAAAAATTCTGATTTTGCCTGAGTGGCTTGTTCAGCTTTTTTTCTTGAATCAATAAGCTGCTGTTCAGTTTTTTTCAATTGGCTGATATCTTTTAGTGTCTGTATCGCACCATAAGGATGACCATCGCTGTCACAAAGAGGAGCTGCCTGTATCCATAGATACACACCGATTCCAGTGTTGGTTTTTTCAAGAAAGTTTTCTGCATGATAAAGCGAGCCATCTTGAGTCAAAGATGAGTAAGTGCTGGATAAATTAACTTTTGGATCGCTATAAAGGTCAATTAATGTCGCTCGTCTTATGCCATAGATTGCCTGAGAATAGGCATAATTACCTTGTCCACGAATGTCAGAAAATAAAGTGCCTGTTAAGTCTTCTATTGCTTTATTCCAGGCGATGATACAGCGGTTCTGATCTACAACAAAGGTTGGGTCAGGCAAGAACTCAATAATATCCAGCAATCTTTGGCGTTCGGTTTTTAGGTTTTTTTCCGCTTGTTTGCGCCGTTTAATTTGCTGAATTAATGTCCAGTTCCAGATAACCAGTATGCAAAGCACAAGTAGGGCAATTCCAACTATTTTCAGGATCAGTTGGTAATCAATTTTCTGTATATATTCAACTGAGATCCATTTGCGATAAATTGCATGCCGTTGTTGTTTGCTTATAGTTTGTAAGGCTTTATTGAGAATGCTTTGTAGTTCGGGGTAATCTTTTTGAATGCCAAATCCGATATCTAAAGAATAATCGGTAATGCCGGCAATTTTTAAATTACTGATACCCAGTTTCCTGCTGTAATAATCAAAAGTGGGAATATCCAGAATAAAGGCATCAATCTCTTTATTGGCCAACGCTCGTAAGCCTTGTTCTGAATTAGCCAATAATACGGGCTTGATATTGGGATAATCTCTGGCAATAAGTTGTTCTGTAATATAACCCTTAATAATGCCGATACGTTTGTCATCAACATCATTTAGGTCGTTGATATAGCCCATATCATCAGAGGTGATAATAGCACTTTGCATTTTTAAATAAGGATCACTGAATAACATGGTTTTGGCGCGTTCTTTTGATGACGCGAGCCCATCAATCATATCAATTTCATGCTGTGCAAAATGGTCTAGTGCAGAATCCCAGGTACCAGCGTTTTTATATTTAAACTGTAAGCCTGTCGCTTTGCTGATAAGTTTTAAATAGTCAGGCACTATACCTAAATATTTCTGTTGTTTATTAAACAGGGAGGTTGGTGGCCACTGAGGGTCTCCACTGACCAGGATAGTCGGATGCTCAGCAATCCAGGCTTTTTCCAGATTACTGAGTTTTAACTGAGTCTTTAGCATTTCAGGCATGCTGATGGCTGGTAGCCAGGTCTTCAGTATTTTATTATGTTGAGATAGCGCAACATTGCTTAACACCTTGTTAATCATACGGGTGAGTTCTGGCCAGTCTTTACGGATAGCTAAACTAAGCTTGGTTTTTTTAAACGGCGTTTGATTAACAATTTTTAAATTGGTTAGTAGGTTTTTCTGGATAAAATGTCCTGCTACAGCCAGGTTTCCTACATAAGCATCTGCTTTCCCCAGTGATACAGCCTGTATGGCCTCTTCGTTCGACAAGGTGAAATGGTAGTTAATTTCAGGGAATCGACTGCGCAGCTGTTCATGCACAAAGTTATTTTTTGGCAAGGCAACTTTTTTCCCTGCCAGATCGGCAATATCTTTAATTTGCTGATTATTTTTTGGAATGACAATAACTGTATCAATTTCAATATAGGGCTGAGTAAAGTCAAAGTAGGCTTTGCGTTCTTCAGTTTGTCCGGTGCAAGCTAATAAGTCTAGATTATGCTGCTTGGCACTCTCTAAAACGGTCTTCCATTCATTTGGCTGAACATTAAACTGGATGCCTAATTGAGCAGAGATGATTTGTAGATAATCGGCTGCAATCCCCAGATGCTTGCCTGTCTCATCAGCAAACTCAAAAGGTGGCCAGTTTTGGTCGGCGCCAACTTGGATTATGGGGTGTTTTTTTAACCATAAATGTTCTTCTACTGAGAGCTCAACAGGTTTTTTTGTTCGATCATCTGTCAATGATAACCAGTGTTGTCTGATTGCTCTGTGCTCGATTTGAGAAATATCATTGAGAGCCTTGTTAAAAATGCTTAAAAGTAATGGCTTATCCTTGGCGAAAGAAAAATGTAATTTTTCATCATCAAACCCTGAGTCAGATGCAATTTTTAAATTAAGTAAGCCTTTCTTTTCAACCAGCCAGAGAATAACGGGTTGCAAGCCGATATAAGCGTCTGCTTGTTGTCTGGAAACAGCAGTAAGGGCCGCCAGGGTGTCTTTGACAACAAGTAATTTTATCGACGGAAATTGCTGTTTTAATATTTCATACAGTTTATAGCCGTTTTCTATTGCTACCGTTTTTCCTTTTAAACTATTAACTGTTGTAATAACTTCATGACTGTTTTTGTGGCTGACAATGACATAAGGTGATGAAATATAAGGCGTGCTAAAATTCCAGGTTGTTAGGCGTTCGGGGGATTTTGCTATGGCAGAAACTACATCAATTTTGCCTTTAGCAGCTCGCTCAAGCATCTGATTCCAGGTCGGGCCAGATTCAGTCTTTATCTTTAATCCAGTGCGTTGTTCAATGAGTCGCAAGTATTCGGCATTTATACCTTGTGGCTGTCCCTTTACATTGGCAAAGTCGATGGGAGGCCAGTTTCCGTCAATGCCTACTGTGATTTCAGTATGGTTTTTCAACCACTGTTGTTCTGAATCGGTAAAATTAAGCCTGATTGTTTGCTGCTTTGTTACAGCTAACCAGCGGTTAAAAATTTTATTTTTTTCTACTTTGGGTATAGCGTCGAGAGCTTTATCCAGAATCCCCGCTAACTCTCCCCAGTCTTTACGAATACCAAAGCGTTGACCGTTATGACGCATGTCGTAACGGGAGGCAACTTTTAAATTACTGATGCCGTGTTCGGTGCTTAAAAAGGTATTAATCCCCAGTACCCCAATATAGGCATCGGCAGTACCTGAAGAAACTGCAATTAGGCCAGCAAGGGGGGTGTCAACCTCAATAATATCAATGTCAGGGTGTTCAGATATAACCCGTTGCGATGATGAGTATTTTTTGACCAGGGCTATTTTGTATGAAGATAAATCTTTGACACTAGAAATTCGCTGGTCATTTGAGCGGGTCATAATCACTAGCGGTGTGGGTATGTAGATCTGGCTGAAACTTAGAAATTCTTCGCGTTCTTTGGTTTTTGCCGCGGTGGTAATAACATCCAGTTCTTTGTTTTTAGCTGCGTCAACTATTTGAGGCCAGCTTAATCCAGGTATCAGTTGAAATTGAATGCCCAGTTTTTTACTGATCAGAGCCGCAAAGTCGGCGGCTACTCCTTGAAATTGTCCTCGCTTATCGACAAAAGCATAAGGTGCATAGCTAGGGTCAACGCCTATCCTGATGACAGGATGCTGTTTTAGCCATTGCTGTTGTTGTCGGCTCAGAGCCAGGTCTTTATCATTGGGTGATGAATAAGTAACTTCCGTAAATAACAGTAGCAGGAGTAAAACTATAAGCCAGTTAAACCTGAGTGCTTTCTGGCTGATCATAAGAGTAAAAATTTAGTGTGTTGTGTTCATAATATGGATGAACTCATCTTGATGCTCGATTAATATTTCGACCAATTTAGGATCAAAATGTTGGCCACTCTGTTCGCTAAAATACTGTAAAACCTGCTCCATTGGCCAGGCTTTTTTATATGAGCGGGGTTGAGATAATGCATCAAAAACATCGGCAAGGGCGACGATACGACCAAAAATATGGATGTTTTCAGCTTTTAGACCCTGTGGATAGCCGGTACCATTCCATTTTTCATGATGTTGATAGGCGATAATATCGGCAGCCTTCATTAATTGCCGTTCCGAGTTTTGCAAAATTCGGTGACCGTATGTGGTATGTTCGGTCATAAGCTGATATTCAAGATCATCCAGTTTACCGGGTTTGTGCAGAATTTTGCAGTCTATAGCAATTTTACCTATATCATGCATGGGAGCAGCTTCGCAGATGATATGACAGTCTTTTTTTGACAGCCCATAATGTTGGGCTAGTAATTTTGAATAGCTGGCAACTCCACGGATATGGGCGCCCGTTTCATCTGAAAAAGACTCCATTACACTGGTTAGCATGCGTATGACTTCTATCTGTGATTCTTCAATCTCTCTATTGATACGGTGACTTTCTAAATCAACTTTAACCTTCATTTCAATATTATGCTGTTGCAATAATCGCGTGGCATTGGATAATTGTAAATGTGTTTTTACTCGGGCTAGTATTTCATTAGGGTGGAAGGGTTTGGTGACATAATCGACTGCGCCTAGTTCAAAACCTTCTGCTATTGAGTCAATATCTGTTTTTGCGGTTAAAAAAATGACAGGAATCGATTTTGTACGCGGGTCTTTTTTTAATTGCTGGCAAACTTCAAAACCGTCCATTCCAGGCATCATAATATCCAGCAAAATAAGATCAAAATCTTCTGATTCGACTAATCTAAGAGCTTCTTCTCCATCTCTGGCAAATGCGAAGTCATAGTTATCTTCTTTTAAAATATTCATCGCCACCTGAATATTGTCCATCACATCATCAACAATAAGTATTTGGTTGGTTATTATCATTTTATTCCTGTTCAGGGTGTGTTCAGCTATCGACATATTAAAGCATTAGTTTTTGTTAATAAAGTTTTTTAACATGGGGATTTTTGATGTCACTGATAGCAGAATTATATGGAGGGTCTTTTCTAGCCGTTAGTGGTGATCGGTATGTATTTCGCTTAATAGTTTAGTCGTTTCTGGAATTTTTTTTCAAAGCATTAAATTACTTCCTGAGGCAATGCTAATTAGAAAAAGTAGCTCGGCTACAGCTAAAACTAGGGGCTGAAACATACGCCTTAAACATAATAATGTTAAAATTGCGGGACACTCACAAAAAAAATCATTATGAACAAGAAATCTATACTTCCTAAAGAAGGAATTGACGGTCTAAAGCAAAATTGGCAGAGTGATTTACAAGCTGGTTTTTTTGTTTTTCTTATTGCCTTACCTTTATCCTTAGGTATTGCTATTGGTTCTGGATTTCCTCCTTCTGCAGGAATTATTACCGCTGTTGTAGGTGGTTTGCTTGTTTCTCGACTGAATGGCTCATATATCGTTATTAATGGTCCTGCTGGTGGCTTAATTGTTGTTATGTTAGCTGCAGTGGAATCACTCAGTGATGGTGATATGCTTTCAGGCTATCGGTATACCTTGGCTGCGGTTATGATTACAGGCTTGATTCAGGTGATTATGGGGCGCTTTAAACTGGGGAGTTTGAGTGCTTTTTTCCCCACACCTGTTGTGCATGGAATGCTGGCAGCGATGGGAATCAGTATTATGGCCAGACAGGCTCATGTGATGTTAGGTGCAACACCTGAACCAGGTAGCCTTTTTTCCTATATCGCGCAAATTCCCAGCAGTTTATTAAATTCAACACCTGAAATTGCAACGATAGGCTTAATTTCTTTTGCCATATTATTACTCTGGCCTTTTTTAAAGCAAAGCAAAATAGGTAAAATTCCTGCACCGATTATCGTGCTAATCATAGGGATGGGGATGGCGCAATTTTTTGGTATTGAGCATGACCATTATCATTTTTGGCAAGCAGAATTACATGAGCATGTCATTGCACCGCATTTTTTAGTGGAGATTCCTACGGACTTTGCTGCATACTTTTATTTGCCAGATTTTTCAAAAATTTTAACCTTTGAATTCTGGGTGGCAACAATCACTATTTGTATGGTCGCAAGTCTTGAAAGCTTATTAAGTGCTACAGCTGCTGAAAAAGTCGATCCTTATAAAAGACCCACTGATTTAGACCGTGATTTGTCTGCTGTTGGAATGGGAAATGTTATTTCAGGTTTTTTAGGTGGCTTGCCTATGATTGCAGAATTCGTGCGAAGCTCTGCCAATGTTGAAGGGGGGGCTCAAACAGGCTGGGCTAACTTTTTTCATGGTTTGATCTTGTTGATGTTTGTGGTTTTATTTCCGCATTTTATACACAATATTCCTCACGCATCGTTAGCGGCTTTACTGGTTTTTGTTGGTTATCGCCGCGCAACCCCTAAAGTCTTTGCAGATGTTTTGGCGATAGGGAAAGATCAGCTGTTCTTATTTATAGTCACTATTTTGGCGGTGTTAGCGACTAATTTGTTGGTGGGTGTGTTTTTTGGTGTTTTTGTTAAGCTAATGTTGCATTTGTCTCGAGGTGTATGGCTAAATAATCTGTTTAAAATCCATTTCAGCATTAAAGAACAGGGCGATCAAGTGACTGTAACAATCATTGGTTCTGCCTTGTTTTCTAATTTCTTACCTCTCAAAAAGGCAGTTGAGAGTATTGAACCAGGTAAGAAAATAACCTTTAATTTTTCTCAGGGGTATTTAATTGATCACTCTATTATGGTTTTTATTAATGAATTCTGTGCTCATTATGAAGCTAACTGTGGAGAATGTCATAAAGTGGGGCATGCTTTGGAAACCTATTCTGACCATAATTTAGCGGTACGATTAATGACGGCTGATGATAGAAAGGAATAGGGCGTGAATGGAATATAGAGGGCGTATTTGATTATAAATCAAAGTATTATCGTAGCTTGGGTTAGCTTATTGAGCGTAGCGAGATAACGTAACCCGACACCTGGCTAATGGCAGTGATGATTAGCGAGGGAACTTCAAATAACTATTTATAAAACTAACATTGTTACCCTTGTACTCTGTCAATATTGGTTTGAAGAGGCTGTTGGGTTAGGTTTTTTAGCGTAGAAAAAACGTAAGGGATATCATAAAAATATTCATACCCAATCATGATAATTTGGCTATAAAAATAAGCTTATCGGGGCGCTGTGCTTT
>ENA-ORXI01001444-ORXI01001444.1-sediment-metagenome-genome-assembly--contig:-NODE-1444-length-18379-cov-2.805814_pt1 | contig 18379 bp, 18 predicted proteins | sample MGYA00237861_ERZ511468 | MGnify/ENA primary metagenome ERZ511468 (study PRJEB26299, sample SAMN06266213) | sediment metagenome | isolation source: Hudson Canyon methane seep mesocosm | place...
GTTCAGATCTTCATGGACTACTACGAAACGGCGAGTCAAGGGGCGGTGACCTTCACGCCAACGTTCGCCGATAGGTGGTACCGGCTACCCGAGTCCGTGTCCGACTATCCGCAGCGCGCTGTGTCGGACTTCAACCCGAAACTTGCGCAGCACGGCATTAACGCCGCCGACGATGATCTCGACTTCTCGCAGGTCGACATTGTCGTGTTCATCTTCCCCGTCGCCGCTCCGATCATCGCTGGCGTACCGCCCTCCCCGCTGGAGTTCGCCACCCTGCAGCACTTCAATATGACCGGGCCGGCTGATGAGCGCTGGGTGTCCTCGGACGAAGGTTGGGTGCGGAACTACATGGGCGGCGGCATGCATTGGGAGCACCCACTCCGTCCGATCTGGTCCTACTACGTGCATGAATCGGCACACATGTTCGCGATGCCGGACTGGTACATGAAAGAAGCCAACGCGACCCTCGGTTCACAACAGGTAATCGACGTCGACTATGCGATAGGTCCGCTGAACACCTGGGGCGTCATGTCGACGCAAGATGGACCGTCGCGGACGTTCGTGGCGTGGACACGCTGGCTACTCGGATGGCTCGACGACGATCAGGTCGACTGCTACACGATCGAACAGGTACAGCAGCACGGTTCGTTCGACACCGAACTCGTGGCGCTCGACATCTACGAGCCAGGAACTAAAGCGATCATCATCCGCACCGGCGAGTATTCCGGTTTTCTGATCGAGTCACGCCGTCCGGTGTTCCCAGATCACGACATCTCGAACTGGGAAATAGTTGGACGGAATCCCTATGGCCTGATCGTCTACGAAATCGACGCAACTAAACCCGGTGCCATGGGAACGCTGGCAGCCGTCACCCCAGATGGGCACGACCTCAAGTACCTCTGGCGCATGGGTCGGCAGCAGGCGAACCAAGTCGACGCACTGTTCAACGTTGGAAACACCGCCACAGTGCAAGGAATCAAAATTGAACTGCTCTTCACCGGAGACCGCGACGTCGTTCGTATCTCCAAATAGACCGTCTTCGCGTTGCACACTTCGTTGCACAGAATGCACGCCATCAGACGGACACAGACTTACTCGACAGACACACAGGCCTGATTCCACGGGCCAGAGCGGCTCAGGCGGAATCCGAGCCCGTAGGCACCGCCCCCGAGAGGGTGGCCTGGTCCAGCAGGTACTCCCAGCCTTCGAGGGGCTGTCCTCCGCTCACCCGGGCCCGCACCCGGCCGTCGGTTCCCACCACCACGAAGTACGGGAAGCTTCGCAGGCCGTAGGCATCGGCCACCTCCGAATCGTCAGAGTCGCGTAGTACCAGCTCTGGCCATCCCTCGGCGGCGAACCATGCCCGGGGCAGGTTCCCGCGATCCAGGTAGACGGCCGTGGACACGGCCACGACCTTCACGCCTGATGGGACACCGCCCCGGCCGATCCACTCGGTCAGCTTCGGGACCTCGGCCTGGCAGTGCGAGCACCAGTGGGCGAAGAAGGCGATCACGTAGCCGGTGCCATCGCCCGGACGGACCTGCACCGTGTCCCCGTTGAAGGTGGTGGCGTCGAAGTCGGGCGCCAGACGGCCAACGGCATCATCGCCGTCCGCCCCCGCGAATGCAGGCAGGCCCTCGCCGAACACGGCGACCGGGCCGGTCTCGAGGCCGTCCGGATCGCCCGGCGGGTCGCCGCCGCCGAGTGTGAGTGCAGCCACCAGGGCCAGGGCGACGGCCCCGACGAGCACCATCAGGATCGTGCGACCGGATCCGGACCTGCCTCCGGGCTCCTGGGCCTGCTCGTCGGTCATCGGTGCTGGCTCATGGTCGTGCATCCTCGCGGGTCGACGGCATCGTGTCACGGTCCGCTGCGCCTGCAGACAGCACCAAGGTGGTAATCGCTGCGAAACCGCAGAACGCCATGAACGGGATGGACACGAACCCGAACTCCTCCACCCACTGCTGTGTGCAAGGTGCGGTTACGTCACACGACGAACCCTGATCCGGGAACAACTGCAGTTGGTAGTGGTAGGCCGACACGAGGAGCCCGACCACCGAGAAGGGCAGCACCCGCCAGCGGGGATCCGGGTCGCCTCGCCACACCGCTACGCCCAGGACCACGACGAGCGGGTACATGGCGATCCGCTGGAACCAGCAGAGCTGACACGGGACGAAGTCACCCACCTCCGAGAACCAGAGGCTGCCTGCGGTAGACACGGCAGCCACCGAGAAGGCGAGGCGCATCATGTCGGCCCGCAGCCCTCGGAGGCGCCGACGGCCACCGGCGGTGGCTCCGAGGACAACCAGACCGACCGTGACGGCCAATGCCACCAGCGCCAGCAGGGCGGTGAAGAGGGACATCTGCTCTACGGACAAGGCCACCGAACCTACAGCCACCGGTGATCCCGGCACAGCGACGCTCACCTGGTGGGGTTCCCACCTCTGGGGCCGACGGGACCTGCGTGGTAGGAAGTATTCGATGCCGAGACGAGCCGTGATCACCGGATGGGGCCGTTGCGTGCCACCGGTGACGTTGTCCAATGCCGACCTGGAACGCCTCATGGACACCGACGACGAGTGGATCGTCCAGCGGACCGGCATCCGGAACCGGCGACTCTCACACGTCGAAGCGACGGACCTGGCCGAACTGGCGGCCCGACGCGCCCTGGCGTGTGCGGGCATGGAGGCCTCCGACCTGGACCTGATCGTGGTCGCCACGTGTACTCCCGAACTGCTCTGTCCCAGCACCGCCGCCATGGTCCAGGAGCGGATCGGCGCTATTGGCTCGGCCGCCTTCGACCTGAACGCGGCCTGCTCCGGCTTCGTTTACGGAACCTCGGTCGTGGCCGGGTTGATCCAGGCGGGGTTCGCCCACAAGGTGCTCCTCATCGGTGCCGAGAAGCTCCACTACGCCATGGACTACCGCGACCGGAGCACCAGCATCTTGTTCGGCGACGGGGCCGGCGCCGCCGTGTTCGAACCATCCGAGGACGGTGCGGGTGTGCTGGCCGTGGACCTCGGCGCCGACGGTGGCAAGGGCTCCACGATGGTCATCAGGTCCATGGGCTCGCAGGGTGAGCCGGGGCTGACCAACGACCCGGAGACGTCCCGGCTCCACTTCGAGGGTCAGGCCGTGTTCAAGATCGCGGTGCAGAACATCTCGGCTTCGGCACGTCGGGTCCTGGAACTGGCGGGTCTGACCGCCGCCGACGTGGACCTGGTGGTCCCCCACCAGGCCAATGCAAGGATCATCGAGTCAGCCACCCGACGCCTCGGAATCGAGGAGGATCGGGTGTTCATGAACATCGCCGAGTTGGGCAACACGGCGGCGGCCTCAATTCCGATGGCCATCAGCGACGCACTGGACGCCGGGCGGGTACAGCCAGGCGACACGATCGTCCTGACAGCCTTCGGCGGTGGCGTGACATGGGGTTCGATAGCCCTGAAGTGGGGAGACAGGACCCAGCCGGTCGGGGTACACGAGGGCGAGCTTCCCGACACCGACATGACCGTGTTCGACCTGCTCCGGGAGAACCTGGACTTTTACGCACCCCTCCACGCAGACGAGCCACCCATCACCTGAGCCGACCTACGAGGGGATCGGCAGACGGCGAGGTCCGGCCGATCTCAGGCCCGCCGGTCAGTCGATCGTTATGACCATGGCACCTGTGTGGGCCTTGGCCACGAAGGCCTCCTGGGCTTCCCTGAACTCCGAGAGCGGCCAGGTCGCGGCCACCAGCGGTCGCAACTCGCCACGCTCCAGGTAGCCGACGAGGGCCTCGAAGACGACCGGCTCGTAGACCGTGCAGCCGTACAACTCCAGGTCGTTGAGGTACAGCGTTCTGAGGTCCAGGTCCACGATCGGACCTGCGATGGCCCCCGCCGTCGTGTAACGGCCTCCTGGGCGAACGACCTCTAGGAGCGGGGCGAAGTCGGCGCCGCCGACCACGTCGGCCAGGACGTCCACCGGGCCGCTGGCCGCCTCGACGACAGCGTCCGCCAGGCCAGCCGATGCCCGATCCACGCACACGTCGGCCCCGCAGGCCGAGACGTCGGAAAACTTCGCTGCGCTGGTCACCGCCACTACCCGTGCGCCTCGCAGCTTGGCCAGCTGCACCAGTGCCGAGCCGACTCCTCCCGACGCACCGGTCACCACCACCGTCTCTCCGGCGGCGAGGGCCGGCCTGGTGAGCATGTGCTCGGCGGTGGCCCACGAACAGGGGAACGAGGCCAGCTCGACGTCGGTCAGGTCGCTCTCGACCGGGTAGACGTTGCGGGCCGGGATTGCACAGAACTGGGCGTAGCCGCCGTCGCGCTCCGAGCCCAGGTAGCCGGCCTTCGAACGGTCGGCCGGGTCGACGGCGTCACGGATCCAGCCGTCGGCCAGCACCCGACAGCCCATCAGGCCTGGGCCCACCGCCGCACCGACCGCCACCACCTCACCGCACGGGTCGGCACCCTGGATGCGGGGAAATGTGAGGCCGCCACCGCCCCATGTGCCGTCCTGACCCGCCTCCGAACCGAAGCCAGCCGATCCGGTAGCACCGGTCACCGACTTGGAGTACCAGCCCACCCGGGTGTTCACGTCCGTGTTGTTCATACCGCAGGCCCTGACCCGAACCAGGACCTCGTCTGCTGCGGGAACGGGAACCGGCACGTCGTGACGTAGCACCAGCATCTCCGGCCCGCCGTTGCCCACCAGGTGCAGCGCCGTCATGGTCCCGGGCAGTCGATTCATCGCCTCGGTATCACCTCGTAGCCGGGCTCCTCGGGTTCGTCGTCGAGCATCTCGGCCGGGAAGCCGGGCGCACGGATCTCCAGCCCGGTCGGCTCTTCGAGACGGCGGATGATGTTGGGTGACCACTCGCGGGGCCCGTAGCGCGCCTGTCCGTCCTCGAAGATCCGCCGAAGCAGCGGCGACACCTCCAGCGGCACCCCGTGGCGGGTCGCCACGTCGTCGAACAAGCCGATGTCCTTCACCACCAGGTCCATGGTGAAGCTGATGTCCCGGCTGCCGTTCAGGATCACCTGGCTCTCGGTCTCGTGGACGAACGAGTTGCCCGACGAAACCCGGATGGCCTCATACGTGGTCGAGAGGTCCATGCCGGCGGCTGCCGCCGTCACCAGCGCCTCGCTCAACGTGACCAGGTTCGCCGTCGCCAGGTAGTTGGTGACCACCTTCAGGACCGATGCCGAGCCCAGTGGCCCGGTGTGCAGGATGCGTCGTCCCATGGCGGTGAGCACGGGCAGCACCCGCTCGAAGGTGGACCGCTCACAACCGGCCAGGATGGCGATGTTGCCGGTCGCAGCCCGGTGGCAACCCCCGGACACCGGACAGTCGACGGGTTCGGCGCCCACGGCCTGAACGAGCGCCCCCATGCGACGCACCTCGGCCTCGTCGGTGGTGCTCATCTCCATCCAGACTCTGCCCGCCGACAACCCAGCCAGGATCCCATCGTCGGCCTCCATCACCTCGGAGCAGGCGGCAGGCGAAGGCAGGCAGGTGATGATCGTGTCGCATGCTTCGGCCATCTCCCTGGGGGACCCGGCCCAGGTGGCGCCGGCGTCGAGGAACGGTTGGGCGGCCACCGGGTCCAGGTCCCGCACAGTGAGGTCGAAGCCGTTGCGTTGCAGGCTCCCGGCCAACTTGCCGCCGACGTTGCCCAACCCGATGAAACCGATGCGCACGGCCGCGTACTCTAGGCACTGAACCCGACGACATGGGTGGGTAGGGCCCTACCGACGCATAGCCCGGGACCGGACTTGCCCTACCCTGCGGGAATGCCTGACCACCTGCGGCCCGACACCTGGGGGCACCTGGCCATAGCCGCAGCCCTCCTGGTCGGCGTCCTGCTCGTCGGCACGGTCGGCTACTCGATGCTCGGCCTGGGCGCGGTCGACGCCGTCTACCAGACCATCATCACCGTCAGCACGGTCGGCTTCCGGGAGATCGCCGACGGCGACCCGGGCACGACGTGGAAGGCGTTCACCTCGGTGCTCATAATCCTGGGCACCGGTTCGATGCTCTACGGCGCCACCTCGGTGATCGAAAGCATCGTCGAAGGCCGGCTCACCGGCCAACTACGGAGGTACCGCATGCAACGCACCATCGACGCCATGGATGGGCACCTGATTGTCTGCGGCACGGGCCGCGTGGGACGGGCCATCACGGAGTTCGTCCGGTCGATCGGCCAGGAGGTCGTCGTCGTGGACCGGGACCCCACCCGCTTCAGCGAGCAGGACTCACTCCACGTGCTGGGTGACGCCACCAGTGACGAGATCCTCCGACGGGCAGGCATCGAGCGGGCCACCACCCTCGTGACCGCCCTGGGGACCGCCGTGGACAACCTCTACGTCACCCTCTCGTCGAGGAAGATTAACCCGGACCTCTTCATCGTGTCGCGGGCCGACGACCCCGAGGCGATGGCCAAGATGCTCCAGGTGGGTGCCGACAGGGCCGTCAACCCGTACGAGATCGGCGGATCCCGCATGGCCAGCCTCGCAACCCAGCCCAACGTGGCCGACTTCGTGGACGTCGTGGTCCACGACGGCACCTTCGAAGCGAAGCTCCGCGAGATCCGACTTCCCGACGGATGCGGGTTCGTGGGCCAGACCATCGACGAGCTGGCGATCCGCCAGTCAACCGGTGCCGTGGTCCTGAGCGTCCGCGACATGGCGTCACGCTTCCACACGGACGACGTCACCAGACGCCCATTCGCCGAGGGTGACGTGATCGTGGCAATAGGCTCAGACGAGTCCCTGGACCGACTGGCAGCCGCTGTCACCTGCCGAGGGGTGTACCCATGACCGAACCAGACAGCCACCGCTTCGACACCCGTGCCCTGCACGCCGGCCAGAGACCGGATCCGGTCACCGGCTCGCGTGCGGTGCCCATCCACCAGACCACATCGTTCGTATTCGACTCCGTGGACCACGCCTCCGGGCTCTTCAACCTGGAGGTCAGCGGCCACCTCTACTCCCGTATCTCCAACCCGACGGTCGCCGTGCTGGAAGAACGAATCGCATCTCTGGAGGGCGGGGTAGGTGGGGTTTGCACATCCAGCGGCCAGGCGGCCTTCCACCTCGCCATGGCGACGATCCTGGGTGCCGGTGACCACGTGGTGGCCAGCCGGAACATCTACGGCGGCAGCCACAACATGTTGAACCTGACGATGCCGCGCTTCGGGATCACGACCACGTTCGTGGACCCCCGGGACCCGCAGGCCTTCGCCGAAGCCATCCGGCCCGAGACCCGCCTCGTGTTCGCCGAGACGCTCGGCAATCCCGGCATCGAGGTTCTGGACATAGCGGCGGTCGCCGACGTGGCCCATGCTGCCGGCCTGCCACTCGCGGTTGACTCCACGTTCGCCACGCCATACCTGATCCGCCCCATCGAGCACGGGGCCGACATCGTCATCCACTCTGTCACCAAGTTCCTGGGCGGCCACGGCGTGGCGATCGGCGGGATCGTCGTGGACGGCGGTCGCTTCGACTGGGCCGCCGACGGGAAGTTCCCCACCCTCTCGGAGCCCTACGACGGCTACCACGGGATCACCTTCACCGAGGAGTTCGGTCCCGCCGCCCTGTCGATGCGGGCCCGCGCCGAGGGCCTACGCGACTTCGGCGGCTGCATGAGCCCGGCGAACGCCTTCTACCTGCTGCAAGGCGTCGAGACGCTACCGGTACGCATGGCCCGCCACGTCGAGAACACCCTCCGCGTCATCGACATGCTGGATGGACACGATGCCGTCGCGTGGATCAGCCACCCGGCGCACCCCAGCCATCCGGACCATGACCTGGCGAAGCGCCTCTACCCAAAGGGCGCCGGTGCCATCTTGAGCTTCGGCGTCAACGGTGGGCGCGACGCCGGTCGGAAGTTCATAGAAGCGGTCGACCTCGCCTCGCACCTGGCGAACGTGGGCGATGCCAAAACCCTCGTGATCCACCCCGGCTCGACCACCCACCAGCAGATGAGCGCCGAAGACCTGGCCGAGGCCGGCGTCGGCGAGGAGTTGGTCCGCCTGTCGGTCGGCCTGGAGGATCCGGACGACATCTGCGACGACCTCTCCCGGGCCCTACGGGCCTCGCAGCGCTAGGGGCAGGGCCATGAAGCTCCAGGTGGATGGCCGAACCGTCAACACAGCCACCGGTGCAGTGTCCATCGAACGTGACGAGGTCACGGACGCCCCGCTGGTGGTACTTCTCCACGGAGCAGGCATGGACCGGACGGTCTGGTCACAGCAAACCCGGTGGTTGGCCCACCACGGCACGCGGGCCCTCGCCGTGGACCTACCAGGCCACGGCGACTCCGAAGGCCCGGCGATCACGTCGATAGAGGGACTGGCCGCATGGACTGCCCGGCTGGCCGAAGCCCTGGGCGGTCGGATCCACCTGGTCGGCCATTCCATGGGCGCCTTCATCGCCCTGGAGGCGGCAGCCGCCACGCCGGACCGCATCGCCTCGGTAGTCCTTATGGGGGTCGGGGCGGCCATGCCGGTCCACCCGGACCTCCAGGTCGCGGCGGACGCCGACGACCCGCTGGCGGCAGCCCTCATGGCCGGATGGATGCACGGCCCGGACCAGAAGTTCGGACTCAACCCCACCCCGGGAATGTCCATGACAGGCACCAGCCGTGCGGTCATCGAGGCGTGCCCTCCGGGGGTACTCGGACCCGACCTGGCTGCGTGCGCGACCTACCCGGGTGCGGTGGATGCCGCCACGGCCCTGACCTGCCCGGTGACGCTCATCCTCGGCTCCCTCGACCGGATGACCCCCCGCAGGGCCGCCCAGCCATTGCTGGACGCGATGCCCTCGGCAGCGGTCGTGGAACTACCCGACTCGGGACACGCTCCGATGATGGAGGAGCCCGGAGCCGTACGCAGGGCGCTCGGCGACCACCTGGGGCGCCTGGCCGTCTGAAGGTCGGCCATGTGGGCCGACACCGCGTACTAGTTCTGGAGCAGTTCCCGGAACGGGGTGCCCTTCGGCGGTCCCGGCTCCTTGGGGAGGCCCAGCACCCGCTCACCGATGATGTTGCGCTGGACCTGGTCCGTGCCGCCGTAGATGGCCGGCGCCGGGCTGAACACCGTGATCTCCTGGACGACGCCACCGGTGGCGCTCTCGCTGGCGGCAAGCATCCCGTCGGCGCCGATGATGAGATTTCCGACGTCACGGCTACGGCGGACCATTTCGCTCATCGAGAGCTTGGCGAGGTTCCCCTCAGCTCCGGTCCTGCTCCCGCCGGACTTGGCCCTGAGCATGTTGAGCCGGTTCACCTCACCGAGGATGTGAAGTTTGACGATCTCCTGCCGGACGATCAGGTCGTCGGCGTTGCCTGCGGCCCGGGCCAGGTCGATCATGGCTTCGGTTCCCATGCCCCGACCGCCCTCCCCGTCGGGGCCGCGGTTGGCCCGCTCGGTGAAGTCCCCGACCCGCTTCTCGAGGCGGCCGGCGGTCGGGCCCGGCGGCACCGAGACCGGGTGCTTTCCTCCGCCTCCCAGGCTGGCGCGTTCCACGGTGAGCGTGGTGTTGGCGACCGCCCAGCCGACGCCCAGGCCGCCGATCACCGCGTCGTGCGGGACCCTGGCCTCGTCCAGGAACACCTCGTTGAAGAGGGCCTGGCCGGTCATCTCCCGCAGCGGTCGGACCTCGATCCCGGGCTGGTCCATGTCGATGGCGAAGTATGTGATGCCCTGGTGCTTCGGGGCTTCGGGGTCGGTCCGGGCGATGAGCATGCCCTTCTGGGCCATGTGCCCGCCGGACGTCCAGACCTTCTGGCCGGTGATGATCCACTCGTCGCCGTCCCGGACCGCCTTGGCCTGCAGTCCGGCCAGGTCCGAGCCGGCTCCCGGCTCGGAGAAGAGCTGGCACCAGGCGACGGTGCCGTCCAGGATCTCCGGGACGTAGCGGTCGACCTGCTCAGGCGTTCCGTGTACGGCGATGGTCGGCGCTGCCAGCATCAGGCCGAGGCCGGTTGGCGGCCCGACGACGTTCGCCTCGGCCATCCCGGTCGTGACCTCTGAGGCGAGGTTGCGTCCATAGCCCCTGCCACCGGCCTCCACCGGCATTGCAGGCGAGCTCCAACGAGCCTCGTAGAGACGCTTCCACCACTCGACGACCGTGAGGTCGGGATCCCAGTTCTCGTCGAGCCAGGCATCCAGCTCTGCACGTACGTCAGCGGCAGTGATTTCACTCATGCGCGGAGTCTGCCACGGACGTCGCGATCGCGCCGAAGCGGTCAGATGCGGCATCCGTCACCTCGGGACCCGACTTGACCGGCCCTGATCGGTAGGGTGCCGACACACCGCAACCGAGGAGGACCGAACGGTGCGCTGGTCATCGCTGTTCATCCCAACCCTGCGCGACGCCCCGGCCGAGGCCGATGCGGTCAGCCATCGCCTCCTGGTACGCGGCGGCTTCATGCGCCAGCTGCAGTCCGGACACTATTCGATGCTGCCCCTGGGTTGGAAGGTCCACCAGAAGGTCGGCGAGGTGATCCGCCAGGAGATGGACGGCATCGGCGCCCAGGAGTTCCTGCTGCCGGCAATGCACCCGGCCTCGGTGTGGCAGGCCTCGGGTCGTTGGGAGTCGATGGGCGACGAGATGTTCCGCCTCACGGATCGTAAGGGAGCCGACCTGGCCCTCGGAATGACCCACGAGGAGGTCTTCGCCGGGATCGCCAGCGAGTTGAACTCCTACCGTGACCTCCCTCAGCTCTGGTACCAGATCCAGTGGAAATTCCGGGACGAGCCGCGACCCAAGTCGGGCCTGTTGCGGGTACGGGAATTCGCCATGAAGGACTCCTACTCCTTCGACCTGGACGACGCCGGCCTAGACCGCTCCTTCGACCTCCACCACGACGCCTACCAGAGGATCTTCAGGCGACTGGACCTGGACGCCCTACCCGTGGAGGCCTCATCCGGCGCCATGGGCGGCAGCGCCTCGATCGAGTTCATGGTCGAGTCATCCGCCGGCGAAGACGACGTGGCGATCTGTGGCGACTGTGGCTACTCGGCGAACGTGGAGCGGGCGACCTCTGCCCTACCCGAGGTGGGGAACCGCTCGGGCGGAGACGCACCGGAGCGCTTCGCCACCCCCGGCATCCGCACTATCGCCGCCCTGGCAGAGGCGGGACACCCGCCTGAGCACCAGGTCAAGACGCTCGTCTACCGCGTGGACGGGGCGCTCACCCTGATCCTGTTGAGGGGCGACCACCCGTTCCTGGAGCAGAAGTTCGTGGACGCCACGGGAGCGGTCGAGGTGGTGCCGGCAGATGGCGACGAGATCCGGGCCGCCCTCGGCGCATCGCCCGGAAGCCTCGGCGCCGTGGGCGTCACCGATCTCACCATCTACGCCGACGAGGCCCTCCGCTCCCGCTCCGGTATGACCACCGGAGCCAACGAGGACGACGTCCATCTCGAGGGCGTGGACGTCGAACGGGACGTGGCCGTCGACCACTGGTTGGACCTGCGCTCGATCCTGGACGGCGAGGCCTGCGCCTCATGCGGGGCAGCGTTGCGCATAGCCCGCTGCATCGAAGCCGGGCACATCTTCAAGCTGGGTCGCAGGTACTCAGAGGCCATGGGCGTGACGGTCCTGGACGCCGATGGCGTGAACCGTGTTCCGACCATGGGCTCCTACGGAATCGGGGTGGGCCGGGCGATGGCGGCCGTGGCGGAGACCCACCACGACGAGAACGGCCTGGTCTGGCCGATGGGCATCGCCCCGTACGAGGTAGTCCTAACCGTCGTCAAGGTGGACCACGAGGAGTCGATGGGATGCGCCGAGCGTCTCTACGACGAGCTCCAGGTCGCCGGCGTAGACGTCCTCCTGGACGATCGGGATGGTCGACCGGGTGTGAAGTTCGCCGATGCCGAGCTGATCGGCATCCCACTGCGGGTGACAATCGGCCCCCGGGGCCTCGAGAACTCGATCGTGGAGCTCACCGCCCGGGCCGACGGAGAACGCCACGACGTGCCCGTCGACGACGTCGTAGCCCGCCTCGTGGACCTGGTCGTCACCGGCCGGTCGGCGGGCCGGTAACGTTCGACCTCCACGTACGGCCCACCCAGCCCAGGATCCCACATGCCCAGGACGATCGATCGAACCCTTCCGATCAAGCGCTACAAGAAGGTGGTCGCCACAGTGGAGCTTCCCGGCGTCCCGGAGGGCACCGTGGGCAAGGTCCGGGTGGCCAACGGGTTCACCTGGTACCGCTACTGGGTCGACTTCGACAATGGCGTCCGCATGGGACAGGTCAGCCACGACCACCTCTGCCACGAGGACGACTGGGGCCGGTACCAGTTTGACCGGGCCGAAGCCGCGCGCAGGGCACTAGAGGCCCCCGAGGATTCGGTCGACGCCGATGGAGGCGACGAGGGCGCAGCGGGTGCCGTCGGAAACCAGTTCGGTGTGCCCGACCACCTGCTCAAACGCAGTCTCGACGCCCGCACACGCGTCGGCGCCTGATCTCCCCGGTGCCCCGCCCGGGCGCCACCCGTCACAGCGGACCGACACTCATCCACGCGATATCCTGACCCGTCACGTTTCAGCCCCGGAGGCCCCCAGATGTTCAAGCCCGGCGACAAGGTCGTCTACCCGCACCACGGTGCCGCTGTCGTCGAGAAGCGGGAGAAGCGCAAGGACCCGACCGGCCAGACCACGGAGTACCTGGTGCTCCGGATGGCCCATGGCGATATGACGCTGGCGGTGCCGGTCGCCAACGCCGAGGACGTGGGCATGCGCTGGCCCATCTCCAAGGAGGACGTCGAGGACCTCTTCGAGGTCCTCCAGAAGCGGGACATCCGGGAGCCAGCCAACTGGTCGCGGCGATTCAAGAACCATCAAGAGAAGCTGAAGAGCGGTGACGTCTACCAGGTCGCCGAGGTGGTCCGGAACCTGGCCCTGCGGGAACAGGCCAAGGGCCTCTCGGCCGGCGAGAAGATGTTGTACACCAAGGCCCTCGACGTCCTGGTATCCGAGCTGGCGTTCGCCCTGAACACCACTGAGGAGAAGGCGATGGCCACGGTCGAGGACGCCCTCTCCTAGGGATTCCAGACCTGTCCTATGCTCTGGTCGGGGCCTGGCACCCAGCGGGTCCGGTGAGCAGGAAGGACTGCCCATGACCGACGGAGCGGAGAGACGGATCGTCGTAGGCGTGGAGGGTTCGGGCTATGCGCGCGCCGCCCTCATATGGGCCCTGGAGGAAGCTCACCACCGGGACGCGATAGTCGAGGTGGTCACCTGCTACTCGCCTACGTACGTTCCGGCTGCGCCGGACCTCGGCTACGTGCCACTCGACTCCTTCGACCTGGCGGCCGAGGTCGAGAAGATGCAGGGCGAGGTGATCGACTCGGCGGTGGCGGCCTCGGATTTCGGTGACGAGGTGGAGATCCGCCGGACCCTCCAGAAGGGTCGGCCCGCCGACACGCTCATGAGGGCCGCCGATGGCGCCGCCATGCTGGTAGTTGGCAATCGGGGCAGGGGCGGCTTCGCCGGACTGAGGCTGGGCTCTGTCAGCCAGGCGATCGCCCATCACAGTCCGTGCCCACTCGTGATCGTGCGCACCGGCCTGGCCGACGACTGACGGTCCTGCCCGCAGGCCAGCCTGCATTCCGGACCTGGCAGCACGGCAGGCCACGGTTCAGCGAGGCTTGGCGGCCAGCATCCCCGGCACCTGGATCTCGACCGGTTCAGCCCGTGTGAAATATTTTCGCCGGTGTGATGCGCGCCACAGCATTTTGCGCGAGAGTTGTCGGCACACACCCACGACCCGTTGAGGGGGACCTGCATGAGCGGTACCGAGGAGGAGGTCGACGGGAAGTCAGTCGACCAGATCGCGAAGATCGCCGGACCGATCGGCGGCCTATGGGTGGCCTACAACGACCGTGGCATCTCTGGGGCGAGTTTCGCGAACCTGACCACCTTCGCCCGGTTCCGCGAAGAGCACCACGATCGGACCGGCAGGCCATCAGCGCGCGCCGATGCCATGCCCGACGACCTGTTCGACGCAATTGAGCATTCCTTCAACACCGGCGATCGCAGCAGCCTGACCTTTGACCTACGCGGTGCCACTCCCTTCCAGAAGTCCGTCTGGGAGGTATGCCTCGCCATTCCTCCCGGCGAGACCCGCACCTACGCCGACCTGGCAAGGTCGATACACCGCCCGAATGCGGTGCGGGCCGTCGGCACGGCCCTCGGGGCCAACCCGATTCCGGTGCTGATCCCCTGCCACCGGGTGCTGCGGTCCGATGGGAGCCTCGGCGGCTACGCCTTCGGCCTCCCCATCAAGGAGCGCCTCCTGGATCGTGAGGCCGTGAGGGCAGCCGCCTGATTCGTCCTTCCGATGGTCGGTCCGGCAGAGTTCCGGTATCGACCAGCAGTGAGGACACCATGAGCGACGAACGACCACTCGACCCCGCCGACGGCGGCGTGACGACCGAGGTTCGCGGTCGGATCCTCCTGATGGGCCTGGATCGGCCCGCCAAGATGAACGGCTACACGCCGCAGATGGCCCGGCAACTGGTCGCGGCCTTCGAACGCCTGGACGAGGACGACGACCTGTGGTGCGGGGTGCTGTTCGGCCATGGCGCCCACTTCACCGCCGGCCTGGACCTGCCCAAGTTCCGGGATGCCATGAAGGACGGTCGACGGTCAACCCACGGCGAGCGGGTGGACCCGATGGCCCTGGGACGACGATGCAGCAAGCCGATCGTGACCGCCGTGCAGGGCGTCACCTACACGCTCGGCATCGAGATGATGCTGGCCGGCGACATCGTGGTTGCCGCCGACGACTGTCGCTTCTCACAGCTCGAACCGCTCAGGGGGATCCATGCGGCGGGCGGTGCGACCATCCGCTTCGTGGACCGTGGCGGCTGGGGCAACGCCATGTACCACCTGCTCACCTCCGACGAGTTCGACGCCGAGGAGGCCCGACGCATCGGCCTCGTCCAGGAGGTGGTACCGGCCGGCACGCAGTTGGACCGGGCCATCCAGTTGGCTGAGAAGATCTGTGAGGGTGCCCCGAAGGCCGTACAGGCCACGAAGGCCTCGTCTGCGATCTACCTCCGCGACGGGGAGGAAGCCTGCATTGCGGCACTGGGTCCGAAGCAGGCCGAGTTGGCGGCCATGGACGACGCCGAGGAGGGCGTGGCGGCCTTCCTGGAGCGTCGTCTCGGCAACTTCACCGGCAACTGACAGGCCCCTCCGGCAGTCGGAACGGGAGCACCGGCCTACGGCCAGGGAACCTCGGCCAGGGCCTCCTTCAGTTCGTACTTGAGGACCTTCAGCGTGGCGTTGCGCGGCATCGGCCCGTCGTGGACCACCAACTGCTCAGGTACCTTCTGGACCATCAGCTCCGCCTCGGCGCAGGCTGCGACCACATCGGCCATCGTGAGGTCCTCGGCGCCGTCGGCCATCTCGACCACCGCGCAGACCCGTTCTCCCCGCTCGGCGTCAGGTAGGCCGATGACCGCCACAGCGGCCACCTTCGGGTGTGCGTAGAGGACGTCCTCGATCTCCCTGGCGGCGATGTTCTCGCCCTTTCGGATGATGATGTCCTTGACCCGACCGGTGAGGCTCACGTGGCCGTCGGGGCGCATGACCGCCAGATCGCCGCTACGGAAGCGCCCTTGGTCGTCGAACGCATCGGCATCCAACGTCGGATCCCTGTAGCCCTTGAAGAGTTGCGGACCCGAGATGCGGACCTCTCCTTCCTCGCCCCGATCGCATTCGCTGCCGTCCGGGCGACAGATGGCTACCTCGGCACCGAACACCGGATGGCCCTCGGTGTGGGCGAGCTGGTCGTCGCTGTCGTGCGGTGAGCCCTGGCAGATCATTGGACTTTCGGTCATGCCGTAGCCGTGGGCGACCGGAACGCCCATCTCGGCCTTCACCTCGTAGAACACCTCCGGGGGCTTGGGTGCGCCCCCACCGGAGAGCATCCGCAGCGTCGGGATGATCGGATCCTCGGGCTGCTGGCGCTGCACGCCCAGGAACATCGTGTAGAAGACGGTCGTGCCGCCGGCCATGGTCACGCCGTGCTGACGGAACTGTTCGACGGCGGTGGTCAGGTCGAACTTCTCGAGGAGCACCGCCGGGAACCCGTTTGCCAGGAGGCAGACCAGGTAGTCGGGGCCGCCGATGTGTGCGTAGGGGAAGGCGATCGAGCCGACGTCGTCGGGCCCCATGTCCAGCGCCTTTGCTAGGCCCACGCCGCCGGCCATCAGGCTGGCGTCGGTGTGTAGGACGCCCTTCGGGTCCGACGTGGTGCCGGACGTGTAGTAGATCCAGCGGACCAGGTCCTCGCCGTCGACCGATGCTGCGGGTAGCGCCGGCAGGGTCGCCGGATCGCCCTCGGGGAGGCCGGCCGACACGTCCAGGAGCGTCGGTGGAGCATCCAGGTCGGCCGTGACCCTCTCGGCCATCGCCTTGTAGTCGAAGCCACCCCACTCCCCCGGGGTGAGGACGAACTCGGCGGCGGTCTGTCGGATGCAGAAGCCGACCTCGCGGTCCCGGTAGATGTGGATGATCGGGTTCTGGACGGCGCCGAGGCGTGACAGGGCCAACGACGCCACGACGGTCTGGATCCGGGTGGGTAGCACCCACGTGACCGGGGTGCCCTCGCCGACGCCCATCGCCGCGAAGCCGGCGGCCACCCGTTCGGCCTGATCCTTCGCCTCGCCGAAGGTGATCGTGCTGTCGCCTTCGATCAGGAAGGCGCTGTCCGGGCTGGCAGCCACCCGCCGTTCGAGGAGTTCCCAGAAGGTCCGGGCGTCGTAGATCGGCTCGCTCATGGGTTTCGGGCCCCCGGTCGGTATCCGCTGGTGCGCCCCGAAAGGATCGCGCACCGCCGGCGGGCCGTCACCCTCGGACGACGCACGGTCGACCAGCCGGGCCGGAAGGCCGGCGGACCGCCGACCACGGACGACTCGTACACTGGCCGGCGATCCGGGATGTGGCGCAGCCAGGTAGCGCACCTGCTTTGGGAGCAGGGGGTCGGGAGTTCAAATCTCCCCATCCCGACAATTAGTAGGGCTTTGACCTGCGATTTTGCGGGTCAGATGGCTTTCAGACTGGTGGCCTGAAAGCCGCTGGTAGCCGTTCTGGTAGCCAAACTGTGTTTTCACGGAACAATGCCTCTGCGGCACCGTTGATTGTAGATCCAGCATCGGGGTGGTGTCCGGCGTAAAGGGTTGACCGGACGGCTGCCGGGACGAATACCCGTTGGGCCCGTCTAGCACTGCTGTTGGCCTGGACCGGTTCGGCCAAACCAGTTCAGGGCAGCGTGAGGCTTCGGAGCGGAGCCGCAGTTTCTATGGAAGCATCGCCCGTTCACAACAAATGGGGGAAAGAATGTCCTACACCTACCTGAACGTGAGCGACGTCGGTCAAAGGTTCAAAGACACGCCACCCGGTACCGACGAGGGCGACGCTGCTATGGCCGAGTTGTTCACGATCTACGCGGCTTGCGGAGTGGAGGCTGTCTCGACGGGCTGGTCCGGGGCTCTAGCAAAGATCATCAGCATCCAGACTGCGCCCGACGTTGAAAGCGCTACGCGATGTCAGGTCACCCTGACTAACGCTGGTCTAATTGACGGTTTGATCACGGGCCCCTACACGTCGTTGGAAGACATGATCGCAATGCAGCTGTAGAACCCGAGCTTCGGGGTCAGACATGAGCACATCGTATTACTGCAACCGACAGGCAGCCCGAGGCCCGCCTGTACGTATCTACACCTAGGGCTCCTGACGTCATCTACCCCATGCACCTAGGACAACCTTCCTAAGATCACGCCCATGAGCGCCTTGGTCGGCATATACAACGCTGACAGTGGAGTCATCGGCGAGCTCACCTACCTGTTCAACAAGGTGTTGCGAAATACCCCTTGCCATCTGTGCGATCTCACACACGGCTGGAACCCGAACGGACGACGTTCCTGGAAAGAAGCAAGTGGGACGTCTTCTTTAAACATTTCCTTCATTCACCGCAACGAAGCGACAGACGCTCAACTTGCTGCAGCCGAGCTGCTTCCCGCCATTGTCACTCTCAATAATGACGAATGGGCATGCGTTGTAACAGCGGCTGAACTGGCTGAACATTCTGATGACCCTGACTGGGTGATCCGACAAGCGGGATTGAGGTAACGATCCAGGAGGCTCAGAAGCCACTGGAGTCCACAACCGTTTGCTGGCTGTCAAAGCGGGAGGAACCTTGCGAGTTCTGCTTCCCCAGGGCATGGATCTGTACTGACCCCTGAAACGCCTGCGCGTATCTACACCTGGGGAGCGGCTCAGATCAGACCTAATGTCGGCTGATGGCGCTCCTGGCTACCACCGATGAAGAGCTCCAACGCCGGCTGGGTCTCTGGAGAGAGCTG
>ENA-ORXI01001445-ORXI01001445.1-sediment-metagenome-genome-assembly--contig:-NODE-1445-length-18344-cov-24.286637_pt1 | contig 18344 bp, 12 predicted proteins | sample MGYA00237861_ERZ511468 | MGnify/ENA primary metagenome ERZ511468 (study PRJEB26299, sample SAMN06266213) | sediment metagenome | isolation source: Hudson Canyon methane seep mesocosm | place...
CCCACGCTAGAAGATAAACTGGTACAGGCAGGTTTGGTCAGAATTCTACAAGCCATCTATGAGCAAGATTTTCTTGAAGATTCTTATGGATTCAGACCACTACGAAGCTGTCATGATGCGTTACGCGCATTAAGCGAAACAGTAGAGAACCAGCCTATTCACTACATAGTAGAAGCCGACATAAAAGGCTTCTTCGACAATGTAAACCAAAAGCAACTGATGCAATTTATCAGTCATCGAATAGCAGATAAACGGATACTCAGACTCATCCAAAGGTTTCTCAAAGCAGGGATACAAGAAGATGGACAACACAAAGCCAGTGAAACAGGCACACCGCAAGGTGGAGTCATCTCACCACTGTTAGCCAACATATACCTACACTACACATTAGACCTCTGGTTTGAAAAGTGTATAAAGGAAAAGTGTCAAGGCTATGCAAGGCTCATCCGCTATGCGGATGACTACGTTGCCTGTTTTCAAATAGAAGCCGAAGCCAAGCACTTCAAGAAAGCCATGGAAACACGGCTAAAGCAATTTAACCTAGAAGTTGCCCCCGAGAAAACCAAACTATTTCAATTTGGAAAATTTGCGCAATCAAAAGCAAAAGCCAGAGGCGAAAGACCCACCACGTTTGATTTTCTAGGGTTCACGCACTACAACTCACGTAGTCGAGATGGCAAGCGTTATCGGATGAAAAGGAAAACGGTTAGCAAAAGATTGATCGCCAAAGTTGTCGCCTATAAAGAATGGTTGAAGGCACACCGAACGCTGCCGACAGCTGAAATCATGAAAACGACAGCCGCGAAACTGCGAGGACATTTTGCTTATTATGGAGTGACTGATAATAGCAAAAGTCTGCAAAGTTTTGCTTACTGGGTCATGAAAACGTTGTATAAATGGTTAAATCGTCGTGGAAAACGGGGTTGCTACACATGGGAAAAGTTTACTAAACTTCTCAAGTTGTATCCGCTACCGAACCCACGAATTAAGGTAAATTTATTGTCTGCTTCAAGGTGAAGAGTGTTGTCGAGGAGCCGTGTGCGTAAATAGCGCAAGCACGGTTCTGAGAGGGGCGTGGTAAACAACTGATGAGAATAGAGTAATGGTTAGAAATCACACAGTAGCTGCGTGCAGCGAAGTGTACAATAAAAGTATTATCGACTCATTGACTCGCTTATCGGAAGAACTCGTCTACTCGACCAGCTTGATATTTGATTTTGACAGGGAAAGAAAACTCGATGCTTTCTCTAAGTTCTTATAACCAATCATTCCACCCGCCGAGCGGGTGAACTCGTTGTTATTCCGTGTAAAATTAATTTATCCAATGACCGCAATGGGATAGCAGGCAGTGCCCATCTCGCTATTCCTCTCCAAAATTTTACATAAGACCCGTTATTTGAAACATCTTGACAGCTTACAGCCAAAAGCGGACCAAAATAAACAAACTAAATTTTTAAAAATTGATTAGAAATTTGTACTATTTTGCATCCTATTATTCAAAAAGTTAAGACTCTATTTCTGACAAAAATACTCAGTTGAAAAGCTAGTTCAAAAGGCGTAAATATAGAATGTAGATCCTAAAAAGAAATACTAAATATAGGGGAACTTTTAAGCAGAAAAATAGCCTAGAATACTAATTGTGGGACTTTCTGATAAGAACAAATTACCAACTGAATTCAGTTATAGATTTAGGAGATAAAAATGTCAGAAACATTTAAATTTTGGACACACGGTGTATCCGTAGTACCGGAATACACAAAAGAATACACAGGCACCGATAATGGTCTTTACTTGAGACGAACCGGATTTGGTTCCATAGTCAGGCAGAACTTAGGTACTGGTAATTGGTTTCACTTTGCAATTCCTTCTGCAACAAGGCTTGATGATGACGCCAGCAAACACTATCTTGCATGGCTACGATTCAGAATTAATACCGACGCGGTCATAAAACAAATCCATGTACGGGGAAACCAAAGAAACAGTGAAAGTCCCATAATTTGGCAGTCTGGCTCAATCAGTATTACTGGTCAAGATACTCAATATGACATTGATCTTCGTAAACAAGGCAGTGGTTCTTTCGCTGCTCGTGTTAGCAATTTTTCTTATGGCCCAGTGGTTATCAGTGTAAATGTGTATTTCGAGGGTGCTAAAGGGGAGGTTCTGTTTACTGGAGCTGGCGTACATTTCGAAGAAATGTAACCCATTTAAAATTGCTTCACAGTTCAACTTAGTTACAAATAAAAATTATTTCAAGTCCCATTTCATCGGTAATTCTATTTTTTGAAAGAGGCGCAAGAGTTTGCGCCGTTTAATTGACCTGGATAAAGTTCATGACTCAAATTTCTAAATTACTTAAAGAAATAAGGATTATTAGCTTGTTAGTTATCATTTTTCCGGCCTTAGCATGGGGAATGAATAATGCAGAAAAACATCCACCAAAACCACCGGAATGGCGTATCAAAGGCTGTATAACAGCAATTAATGATTCCGACCCTGAAGTTGTTATTGCAACCTTAAAGGAAAAATATTGTACTGATAACTGGCCATTTATTGGACAAAATCATGCTCAAGGTATTGCTGAACTGCTAGAAAATAAAGATATAGATATACGTAAAATCGCCCTTAATGCATTGGTAAAAATTGGTGCAACAGAGCAGGCACCAGATATTGTAAACTGGTTGAAAAAAACCATGGATGCTCGCACTCAGATCAAGACCATCAAAGCACTAGTTTCATTGAATGCGACAGACCAAATACCAGTTATTGTTCAATGGCTAACAGAAGAAGAGAAACACTTACGTTATAAAGCTATAAAGGCATTAACGGCGCTTGGTGCTATTTCTCAGGCAGCAGTCATTGCTGAAAGGCTTGAAGATAATCATTCTAGTGTGCGCGAAGCGGCGATCAGGGCATTAGCAGAATTAGGTGCAATAGACCAGATACCTGCTATTTCCAAAAAATTTAAGGACAAGGATTCTTTTGTGCGTTGGGCTGCAATTGAAGCATTAGTAAAGCTCGGAGCGTCAGCGCAGATACCCGCCATTATCGAACGGCTAACGGATGAGGACTCTAGGGTTCGTGAGGCTGCAATCAAGGCGTTGGTAAAAATTGGTTCCACAACTGAGGCCTCTGTTATTGCTGAAAGGTTTAGGGATAAAGATTATTTGGTACGTAAAGCTGCAATAGAAGCTCTGGGGGAAATGAAGGCAAACTCCCAAATATCTGCGATTGCTGCGTTACTCAAGGAAGACGATGTATTAATCACTAGAGATGTGGTTACTACATTAGCAAAATTAAAAGCAACAACCGAAATACCGGCAATCGTAAAGTGCCTTGATATTGATGATATGGCTGTACAGCTACGGTCACTAGATGCGTTAGGGAAACTAAGCGCAAATGATCAGATTCCAGCGATTGCTAAAAAACTAAATAGTGGTATTTATGAAGTTAGAATTGCAGCCTTTAAAACTCTTGGTAAGCTCGATAGTAAATTGCAGTTGCCTGCCATTGCCAAACGCTTAGAAGCTAACAATGATTTTGTAGACGAACATGAAATCAAGCTATTAAGTAATTTTGATACTAAAGAGTATGCATCAGCTATTTCGGAGAAACTTAAGGATGGCAATTGGCAAGTGCGCCTAGCTGCAAGTAAGGTTCTTGGAGCTCTTCAAGCAACAACACAGATACTTGACATAGTGAAATTGCTTAAGGACAAAGAAGATAGAGTTCGATCAGCTGCAATTAAGGCGCTTAAAAATTTAGAAGCTAAAGAACAAACGCCACTTATCATTGAACTACTTGCAGATGAATATGTTTCAGTCCGAGAAGCTGCGATTGAAACATTGGTAGCATTTGGCGCAACAGAACAGCTACCGATCATTAAAGAGATGCTTAATGGGGATAAAGCTGAAGCGCGTCAATCAGCAGTTGAGCTAATTGGAGCTTTTGGAGCCAAAGAACTAATACCAGACATAGTCCTACGTTTAAAAGATCATGATTTTTCCGTTCGGCGTTCAGCAATTAAGGTGCTTAGAAAAATGAAAGCAATTGAGCAACTACCGGACATTGTTGAACTCCTAAGTGATAGTAATAGTACTGTATATTACATGGCATTAGATACTATGGAAGAGCTGGGCATATATGCGCCGCTACCTACCATAGCGAGTTGGCTAAAAAATCAAAATGATAAAGTACGTTGGGAAGCACTAAATCTGCTTGGAAAACTAGGCGCAATTGAATACTCCTCTGAAATCACCGAACTGCTCAATGATGATAGAAGAGGACCAATATTTAAAGCTATTGAAGTATTAGCAGAACTCGGTGCAAAAGATCAGATATCGGTCATTGCCAAACTGCTTGACAGTTCTGAATATGAAATACGGGTGGCAGCCTTGGAGGCTCTGGCAATTCTAGATGCCAAAGAGCAAATACCAGGCATTGTTAAAAGACTTAATGATGAGGTCCCTGCAGTTCACCAGGCAGCAATCAAGGCGCTTGGAAAACTGGGTGCTAAAGAACAGACATCAGTTATTGCTGAGAGGCTTAATTATAAACTTCCTGAATCTCGCTGGGCTGTCATTAACGATATGGAAAATCAGGCATCAGTAATGCCTGAAATTTCTGCTAAATATTGGATGGATCACGCTTCATCTTTACGTAATAAAGCTACTGATGAGGTTTATTTTATACGTCTGGCCGCTAGTAATGCTTTGTTGAAACTAGGCTCTAATAACCCGGTTACTTACTCCACTATTCTTGAAATCGCTTTAAACAAGCCATCACGCCGCGCGCAATTGTGGGCTTTAGCCCATGTAATGGCTGGTGGAAACGAACATTTTGAAACAATGTTGAATCTTCTTATCGATAGAACAATTCGAGCAGATAGACTGGATTCAAAAAATATTAATAATGCACTGGCAGCCTATCTTTACTTTTGGGAAAAAAGGGGGAACTATTCATCGGATTTACGAAAAATGATGTCTGGCAACATCGCACGTTTAGTCAAGGAAGTGGGACCTGCTGAGTTGGATAGCAATTCATTACGCAAGGTGCGGGATATAGTGCAAGAAGATTTTCCCTTAGGTAACGATATATTTAATCAGGCTCTAGCTTCCCAGGAAAAAGCAAAAACCATGCTGATGGCGAGTGTGGGGGTTTCAGGACACCTGGTTTTCTGGCTTCTTTTGATTTTGGTTTATCCTCATAATCGTCCAGTGCAAGCGATATTCTTTTGGAATCCCTGGGTGCGAAAATTATTGGGATTTGGCTATGTGGGCTTCCTTCTGACCTGGTTGCCTCCACTGAGGCGCAGACTATTGTCGCCATTTAAGGCAATATTATTATCTGACGCACGTTTGGATGAATTTGATGAAGCGGCATATTTTCGCGATAGCCAAGTTAGATCCAGCAGCAATCACTCAATACACCCGATCCTTGATGAGTTAACAATATTACGCGGCCAGGTGTTACTTGAGGGTGATTCCGGATTGGGTAAGACGTTTTTTATTCGTTGGCACTTAAAACAATCGCGACGTTTGGCCGTGTATCTCCCTGCACAACGATGTGGTAAGGGGGTCTTGTCGGCCATTCAAACCAAGCTGATTGGATACGCGGAAGATGAGAGATTTTTAAAAAGTTTGATCTTCAGCGGAGCATTGGATGTCTATATTGATGGTCTCAATGAAACTTCACCCGAAACTCACGTACTTATCAAGCAATTTGCCGAAGATTTTTTTCACGCCAATTTGTTGTTAAGCTCCCAACCAATGAAATGGGAACCACCGGTTTCGGTTCGAGTCCTTGAGTTACAAGCTCTGGATCAGCCTCGTATTAAAACCTTTTTGTTATCCCGGACCTTACATGAAGATGCTAAATTGACTCAGTCTGAATATGACCAAGCTGTAACGAAATTTCTTGATCTTTATTTTGGAAGAGAATTGAATGAAAAAACCACGCAGCGTATGCATATCATTCTTTCCAATCCTCTTGATCTATCGGTAATCGCTGAAATGCTCGCACGAGGGGATGTTCCCGATGTATTCAACCTTCAACAACAGTTTTTTGAACACATGGCGAAAAATTATGCGGTAGAAAATTGTGGACAGTCCTTTCCGTTAAAAGAATTCACTGAGAATATCTATGCCCTTCGGAAGAATAATGAATGGATGACAGCGCTGAGGGAAACGTGGCTAACGGAATTAGATTATTTAACCAAATACAGATTAATGATTCGTCGGGATGTTGAAGCCGGAAATGCGGTAGATAAGAACATCGTCACCCGTTGGTATTTCCGCCACGACAAAATTCAGGATTTTTTCTTGAGTAAGGCATTTTTTGATAAGCCTGAGCGTCAGAATGAGCATATGAATGATGCTCGCTTCCGTGGTGTTTATTTCTATTTAGCGAGCAGACTGCCTATGAAACAAGCTTTGAACTTGCGAGATCGATTAATTGAGTACGCAGCCGATCATTCAGATCATACCGTCAGCGATGCCTATATCAAAATTTTAAGAACGCGGCAGGATTGGGCATCAATAGCTAATTGATTTAATCGTTAAGGAATGCGCATGAAATAACTTGAGCAATTTGGAAGTGAGGCTTTAGCCTGGCCCAATGCAATGCGGGACTAAAGTCCCACTTCCAATTTGAGAGTTGTTAACTTTATTTCATGTGTGTTCCTAAGTTAATGCAGCCTTACATATGCTCTGCAATGGTCAAGAAAATTGACCCACTCAGCTATCCATCTTCTTTTATCCCAGCTTCACTACGCATGCGCACCAGCATTCGACGTCGGCGTAACAAATCCCGTGTTGGGCGCAACTTAGGTGGATAAACATAAGCCAATGGAAAGGTACCCCCTTTCATCAGTCGAGCTATTTTCTCAGAGTCAATTTTGTCACTTTTAGCCTTTCCGCCATGAATTGCTTTCATGTACAAAGCATGAAGAAAAAAGAGGTCGTAGCCGTTAACAGAAAATAATTTTCAGTCTTTTGACTGAAAAAATTCAATGGCTGGTTAGGGTCGCTATGTAAAGCTTTACATAGCAGCCATAAGCGGACTATAAATTATCATGTGTTTTTTCATAGATTATGAAAATAATGCTATAACACCTTTAATAATTCGGCACTAACAAACTCCTAGTAACACACGATAGCCTACTATACCATTTCTAGATAAAGACCTAATTTCACTTCTTGGTTTGCTTGTCCTAGCTAGCGTACACATATTGTGTGGTAAGAAAAATTGGTGGCATTTTTTTGAAGCACATGGCTGGGTGTCATTTAGTGCTGGAGCTTCAGTTGCCTATGTATTTATTCATGTTTTTCCTGATATAAGCATTTTACAGCAGCAGTTTAGTGGTATTCCTAGTCATCATTATAATGGTCGATTTTTTAATCAGCCCTTATACCTAACAGCATTGGCTGGTATTTGTTTACCCTACTTAATAGATACTCTGGAATTAAGTTATATTGAGCAAGATAAAAGGTTTCATGAAAGAGTACATCAAGGTATCTTTGGAGTTAGAAAGCTACTCTATACTTTTTACAATATGATGCTAGCCTATATGATTGTAAATAGGCATGGTGAAGGCATATTACATATGAAAATAATTGTTACCGTTCTAGCCATGCATTTCATTGTAATTAACGCTAATTTTAAAGAAATTTACAATGATCTGTTTAAAAGGTATATACGTTGGTTTGCTATTTTAGGGTTAATTATTGGAGGTATCTTAGGTAAGACAGTTGCGGTGCCTAATTTTATTCTGGCCTATTTGTTTTCACTATTGGGTGGCATTATTACCTATACGGCATTAAAGGAAGAGTTACCTAAAACTAGTCACCGTGCTCCCTTTCATTTTCTGGCGGGTATTGTGTGCTTTTCACTATTGATTTTATCTGTTCCCTATTTTGCTCAGGGACATTGATTAGTCGGTGAGAGTAGAGTGGGCTAAAGTTCACACTAGAAAGAATTTTATAGTAAGGGGTTTAAAATATAAGGCTATGTCACCGTTAAGTGTTGAAAATCCCCAAGAGCATAATGCAGTAATGCCTCAGGTGTTAAATTATGATCCTGATCCATCACTCTGCACCAACCTAAATAATTAGGGAGGTACTTGGTTGCTACCCCATGAAAGCGGTCTAACCATGATTTAAAGCGGTGGTGGTAAGCATTTACATTTTGTATATGGAATGCTCCTTTAATTATTCGCTGACCTTTACTCATATTAATGATTTCATGGGATACGTTTTCAGCTTTACAAAATGCACTATAAGTTGGGTTACCATCACTAACCAAGAGGGCATCAATATCAAGCACTGGTTTCAAGCATGAAACAAGAGTCGTTTTACTGATTGGCCCATTGCCGGTTACAAAATCGACTGTTTGTTTTGAACGATCACGAGCGATTAAAATACAAACCTGCTCTCCAGAAATCCCTCGCTTGGTTGCGCAACCGCCTCGTTTGCGTGGTGGACGATCGAGGTGGCGCTCCCCTTTATGTGATTCAAGCAAATAGGTTTCATCTGCTTCCGTAATGCCATGAAGAGCACAAGGGCGATTTTGTTGAATCCAACTTAAAAAACGGTGTCTCCAACGAAAAGCCGTATTCCGGTGTACATTAATCTCTTTGGCTGCTTTGCGAACAGTTAATGATTCTGTAATAGCTCCCAAATAATCTAGCCATTTCGATTTATGGCGAAGATGAGCAAGTGGCGATCCAGTCAAGGCATTAAATGTTTTCTTGCAAGCTTTGCACCGATATCGTTGCAGGCCATTTTTCATCCCATGCCTATAACTCTTGGTATGAGAGCAGTGTGGACATGCTCCTTTACTATCGAAGATCGATTCAATTAAACCATAAACTTTCGGCTCGTCAGCCAATTGATCTAGTGTTGTCATCAGGATGGTACGCTGATGGTGATCCAGTTGGTTTATTTCGGAAATGAACTCTAAAAACTCGGGGGCTTTCATGACTCTCTCCTGCAATTAGGTGCACTAAATTAACTTATACGCCTTTGGTAAATAAAATTCCACACTTAACGGTGACATAGCCAAATATAATGACTGATAATTTACAACATATTCCAGCAACAACTGAACAAGAAATCATTGAAATTGTTTCCAGTCAGTACGACTATTTTAAAACGGGAGCGACTAAAAGTTATCAGAGCCGTATAGATAACCTGCATAAGCTTAAAGCAGCATTAATAAAATATGAAGTTGAAATACATGCCGCTTTAAAACAGGATCTAGGTAAGCCAGAATTTGAGTCCTACCTTTCTGAAATAGGCTTTTGTCTGCATGATATATCAGTAACTCTGAGTAAATTAAGAAGCTGGATGAAGTCAAAATATCGGTTGACTTCACTGTTGACTCAGCCAGGGTCTAGTCGAGTGTATTATTCTCCGCTGGGTGTTAATCTAATTATTGCACCCTATAACTACCCAATTAACCTGAGCATTTCACCGTTGATCGCTGCGATAGCGGCTGGCAACACAGTTGTCATGAAAACGTCAGAGTTAACACCTTATTGTAGTGCCGTAATCCGCAAATTAATTAATGAAACTTTTAGCTCGAAATATATTGCTTATATACAAGGTGAAGTACCAGAAACAACCATCTTACTAGCGCAAAAATTTGATCATATCTTCTTTGCTGGCAGTCCTCGTGTGGGTTCCATAGTGATGAGTGCAGCAGCTAAAAATTTAACCCCTGTTACCCTGGAACTAGGTGGTAAAAGTCCTTGTATTGTGCATGAAGATGCGAAGCTAGATATAGCTGTTAACCGCATTGTTAGTGGTAAATTCCTTAATGCCGGGCAAACCTGTATTGCACCAGATTATGTGTTGGTGCATAAGTCTGTCAAAGAGACGTTTCTATCTAAAATTAAAAACCGTATTATTAGTGTCTATGGCGAAGATGCCAGCATCAGTCCTGATTTTGCTCGTATTGTTAGCGATAATCATTGTCAACGCATCGCGGGTTTAATTCAGCCCGAAAAAGTATTAGTGGGTGGTCAGGTTGATGCAGCTACTCGTTATATTGCGCCTACTGTTTTACGTGATGTGATCATGGCTGACAAAGTTATGTCTGAAGAGATATTTGGACCAGTGCTGCCCGTACTCGAATATGAAACTCTGGATGATCTCTATGAGATTATCGATCAATTACCGCATCACCCTCTTGCTTGTTATTTATTCAGCGAAAGTACAGTGGTTCAGCGAGAGGTAATCAACAATATCCAGTCAGGTGGCACTTGTATCAATAATTGCCTTTATCATATGGCGAACCATTACCTGCCTTTTGGGGGCGTAGGTGAAAGCGGAATGGGCGCTTATCATGGCTTTGATGGGTTTACTTGTTTCTCACACAAAAAAGGCGTACTTAAAACAGCTAGCTGGGTAGACATTCCCTTAACGTATGCACCGTATGGGAATAAAATTAATATTCTACGTAAGTTTTTAAAGTGATTTATTTATATTGAAATTTATCAACTAGAGTGGTAACTAAACGATGTTAATAAAAAAATATTTTTTGCTCTTTGCTTTTAGTATTGTAGCTATTATTGCTTTGCTTTATGGTATTTCACCACAATGGTTTGCACAGACATTTTTAGATGTACCAGATCTAAGTTTAGACATTGCGCATATCTTGAGAGCAGTGATGTGTCTTTACCTCGCCCTAGGGTTGTTTTGGCTATATGCCGCATTTAATGATATTTACAGAAATGTTGCGGTATTGACAACAATGATATTTGCAGGAGGTCTAGTGACAGGTCGAATTATTAGTCTTTTCGCTGATGGTCAGCCTTCAGGGATTTTGATGCTCTATGTTGTTATGGAGTTTATATTAGTTCCTGTTGCTTATTGGGTTCTTAAGTTACCAGATTAAATTAATAGACTCATCATTTATACTTCCTGAGTTCTTATTCAACCCATATAAATTTTTAGATATCTATGCAAACAGTACTCATAATTGGTGCTTCTGGTCAGGTCGGGCAGGCAATGCTTCAATTGGCATTACAAGACTCTGATATTTTGAAGGTAATTGCACCGTCACGTCGTCCATTGCCCCCTCATGCCAAGCTGGAAAATCCTATCGTTGATTTTGATAAACTGCCAGAAGGTGCCTCTTGGTGGAAGGCTGATTGCACCTTGTGCGCACTGGGTACTACGCTTCGACAGGCAAAATCCAAACTTGGCTTTTACAAGGTGGATCATGATTATATTCTTGCTACAGCTAAATTGGCTCATCGTGCAGGAACACCAGCGTTTTGCCTAGTCTCTTCACTAGGTGCAAATCTATCGTCTCGAATTTTTTATCTCAGGGTCAAGGGTGAGACTGAACGGGATATTTCCGCTTTGAGGTTTGATTCACTTACGATTGCAAGACCCTCACTATTAATCGCCGGTCCAAGATCCCAGCGCCCCCTCGAAGGGATTGGGCTCTTTCTCGGCAAGCACCTGGTTACATTGCTTCCCCGTCGATATCAGGCGGTATCAACCCATCAGGTTGCAAGAGCATTGTTCAATGCAGGGCTTAACAAACAGGCGGGGGTTCAGGTGATCGAATCGGAGAAATTACCAGATTGAAGTCCTAAGGATCAGTATTGATTAGAAAAATCCAATACCCGCTTTGGGTCGATAAGCGTCCACTGACAACAGGTACATAATCAAGTTTCTATCAACAAATGAAGGAACTGTTATGTATCTACTTACACACAACCCAAAGACCAATATACCTTGGAACAAAGGAAAACTAATAGGTCAAAAACCACCATTAAAGTTAAAAGAAATCTGGGCGATACGCATTCGATTACAATTAGCCAACAGTATTCGTGACCTAGCGTTATTCAATTTAGCTATTGATAGCAAGTTACGAGGGTGTGATTTAGTTAAACTTAGAGTTCTTGATGTTGCACATGGAGGTGTAATTTCTAAAAGAGCTATGGTTATGCAACAAAAAACACAACAACCTGTTCAATTTGAAATAACAGAACAAACTAGGGAAGCTATTTCTAATTGGATTAATTATGCTCACCTCAGCGCTACTGACTGTTTATTTACAAGTCGATTAAAAAAATCGTTGCATCTTTCCACTAGGCAATATGCAAGAATTGTTAAATCCTGGGTATCTCTAATCGGACTTGATCCATCAGCATATGGTACACATTCATTTCGTCGAACTAAAGCTACCTTAATTTATCGGCGAACAAAAAACTTAAGGGCAGTTCAGTTGCTATTAGGTCATACAGAATTGGAAAGTACTGTACGTTACTTAGGCATCGAAGTAGATGATGCTTTGGAAATGGCAGAACAAACCGAAGTTTAAATAAGGCTATGTCTGCATTAGCTGTTGGTAAATACCATTAGCACCAGCGACTTCTGTTAGAAATTGCTGTGGATCCATTGTTTTAGTATGAGAATCCAGCCATCGTCGCCAGCCAAGGTAATGATCTAAATATTTAGTGGCTATTCCATGAAAACGAAGCATCCACAATTTTAGGCGGCTATCGTAAGCATTAACATTTTGAACATGAAAAGCTTTATCGACAATACGATGCCCCGCTGATACATTAATCGGCCGATGACTAATGCCCGACTCTCTAGAGTAAGCTTGATAGCCGCGATGTCCATCGGAACATAAAATTGCATCTGAATCCAAGATGGGTGTTAATACTTCCGCAAGGGCAGTTGAGGTTACTCGTGGCAATACTGCTTCAGAGGTAACACCACCCCTATCACGAACAATCAACACAGGAATCTGTTCAGAAGAAATGCCAGGCTTAGCGGCCTTACCGCCCCGTTTGCAAGGCTCTCGGCTTAAACCTTTTTCACCTTTATGTGACTCAAGAAAAAAGGTTTCATCCGCTTCAACTATTCCACTTAGATGCTTAGGTTTATGAATAGTGGGGCTCAAAAGAAATCTGTGCCGCCAGAGAGATTTATGACGTAACCTGGCTAATGGCGTGCCAGTCAGTACATTGAATGTTTTTAAACAAATTTTACATCGATAACGAGGCAAATCATTTGATTGCCCCCAGTGAGTATATTCAGAGGAAGCGCAGTGAGGACAATGTTTAACTTCACCAAGCTGATCTTCGGTTAATTCTTGGTGAGCGTTATCTGATAACACATTAAACACTTGCTTCTTTTGGTGAATTGTCAGGTCTACTGCTTGACCAAACCATTGTTGAAAATCTTCGTTTTTCATCATGACCTCCACGATTATTTTCTTTATTATTCATAAGCATAGATCAAAACAACAGTTAATTCAGACATAGCCTTAAATAACCAAACAAGCGTTCATTTAATGGGCGCTTGTCAGCCAGGAGCAGACATTGAAAGTTTGAAATTAATCAATTGACTTTGGCTCCATTGGCTGCTGTAGAGCTATTGGTAGAGAGGAAAACTGTTAAACCTAAATCCTGCAAGTGATACACGGAATAAACTAATGTCCCGCCATTATGAGTTGTATTTTTAATACCCTTATAGATTTTCTTTGATAACAACTAATACATCTTAGCGTGATTAAATATACCATCTATCCATACTTTATCTAACTCTTACTGGTCATGCAGTTACTATTTTTTATCGAATAGAAATTTGGTAGATAGCTTGAAGGCGTGATTTATTAGCTCTCATAACTTATCCCCTTAAATAGAGATTAAAAAACACTGGAATATTTTCAGAATACGCCAAAATTTGTTGTTTGAATCAAATAGTAAAACCGAAAATAGAAACATCATCCCTGCGTATTTCACCTTTCTGGAATACCTCTAACTCACGGTATAGATGATCGCCTAGCTCTTCCAAAGGTACATTTTCTGAGTCCATTAATAGCTGCTTAAAACGCCTTTTGCCAAAACCACGTCTTTTTTCTCCACCAACCTGATCAATAATTCCATCACTGGTGAGAATAAATCGTCTGCCTTCTTGCGTATCAATTCGCTGGTTGGTAAATAATACATTCTGAGGAATATGACGGTAAGCTATTCCTTTTTTATCACCTTTCACCTCAACAACGTCACTGCCCTTATCATGATAAAACAATGAAAAACGGGCACCGGTAAAAATGAGGTTATGATCATTTGAGATATAACAAGCACCTAATTCCAGACCGTCATCGGAATCTCCGTAAGTTTTGTCTTGTCCCAGTACACTTTGAATGATCTGGTGTGTGCTGGTAACCATACTTGCTACATCACCAGGCTCTATCATTTTCCATGATTTATCCAATGCGCCATGAGCTATTAATGTCATAAAAGCACCAGGCACACCATGACCAGTACAATCAGCTAAAACCACAAGCGTTCCGTCCCCCCATTTCCTACACCAATAAAAATCACCACCCACTACGTCCCGGGGCTTCCAGAGTACAAAATGATTTGCCAATAGTGCTTTTATTTCATCGTCAGGAGGCAGAATAGAGCGCTGAATAGTACTAGCGTACTGGATACTACCCCTGATAATTTGATAGGCATGATCTCTTTCATCCTGCAACTTTTTCTGTTCGGTAATATCATCATCAAAACCAAAATAGTGGCTAATATCCCCCTTTTCATCCCTAATAGAAGATATGGAAGTATGCACCCAGTAATATTCTCCATCTTTCTTTTTATTTAAAAGCTCACCTGACCAGTTTTCTCCTTTGGTGATCGCTTGCATCATGGAAGAAAAAGTTCTGGAATCTATCTCATCAGAATTGAGCATTCCTGAATCCTGCCCAACTGCATCATTATGACTGTACCCACTAAGCTCGGTAAATGCAGGATTAACATATTCAATGATACCCTGTTCATCAGTAATCATAATTGAGACTGTACTACGTTCTACGGCACTGGATAATTTGCGAATTTGTTTTTCGCTTTGTTTCCTTTCTGTAATATCTCTGGCAAATGCCGTGAAAAATAGTTTCCCATCAATCTCTATCTTTGAAATACCCGCTTCAACTGGAAAAACTTCACCATTTTTTCGTTGTCCATAGATACTACGGCGAGCATCCATTGAGCGAGAAGTCACTTGTTCCTGTGCAAATTCATCAACATGTTGTTGATGATCATTGCGATAATTTTCAGGTAACAATGTAGTGAGTGGTGTCCCTAGTACATCACTTCTTGTATAACCAAAGGCTTTTTCTGCTGCAGGATTAAATAAAACTATATTCTGATCACTGTCTATGGTGATAATCGCATCGTTTGCATTTTCTACAATTAAATCAATGCGTTTATATGCTTGTTCCAAATCCCAGGTGCGCTCTATAACCTTATTTTCCAGGTTAAGGTTAATTTCTTCCAGCTCACCTATCAACTTCTTAATGGATTGGCGCATCAGATCAAAACTTTTGGCTAATAGTCCAATTTCATCGTTTCCCTGAAGATCAATATTAATATCTAAATGACCTTGAGCTAACTCTCCAGCATTGCGAGTCAATTTTTTTAATGGCCTGGTTAATGACCGAGAGAAAAAGAATGAAATAATGACGATAGCCATGACTAATCCGGCTAACCAAAGTGCCAGCCTGTCTCTAAGCGAATATATATAGCTAAAGGCTTCTGCTTCATCTATTTCACTCATAATAACCCAGCCAACGCCTGCGATAGCAAGAGGTTTATACGAAGAAAGAACCGGGACTCCCCGGTAATCAGGAAAAATTTCTGTACCTGTCCTGCCTTCCTGCGCCGCAATGGTTCCTTTTGTTTTAACTTCCTGTAAACCGATAGTACTACTGAAGTTTTTAATCTTGTCGATTGTTGACTGCGCTATACCGATCTGTTGTATTTTATTAAAGTAATTGTCTTTATCTTCAATCAAAAATCTGGATTGATTTCGCAGTGTATAGTCACCACCGACAACATAGGTTTCACCACTTTCACCTAAACCAATGTTTGACCAGGAATGATTATTGGTCATGATATTGTTAATCTTATCAACCGGCATTTGAAAGACAAGCACCCCTATTTTTTTCGTGCCATCAAAAATAGGAGAAGCAATAAATGAAGCAGGCGCATTATAAGACGGATAGTAGGGAGCATAATCTACCAATTTAACAAAATCCCTATGTTCAGCATCTTTAGCTAAGCGAAAAGCCGATGCAAAGTTTGTTTGTTTATAAGGACCTGTTAATAAAGAGGTTGCATAATCAACTTCCTTAAATACGGAATACACAATATGACCCGTTTCATGATCTACCAGAAAAATATCGTAGTAACCAAATCTTTGTAAATAATTGCGTATAACTGGATGGTAAAGTTTATGAGTTTGACTATAAGAGCTAGCATCTTCAGCTAGATCTAAAAAATGTTTTTCACCTGTGGGATTCTGATTTGAAGCAATATATAGATTTTGTAAAAGTCGAGTGTTTCTACTTTCCGGCCAGTACTCTGGGGTTTCCTCAGTGTCATCAAGATTGGGATTCAAGCGAACAAGATATTCATCTTGATAATATTGGTCTAACTTAGCTTCAACTGATTCCATCTCCAGTGCAGTTACGTTCAAATCACTGTCAATGCTCTGAAATCCATTTTTGAAGGCTTTCATGGCATTAATGATCATACGGTCTTCTGAAAAAGTAACGACCTGATCATTAATCTGAGAAAAGTAGTTTTCTATTTGACTCGCTTTAACTTCGCGAATAGCCGTTAGCTTATTGAATGACTCTTTTTCTAATGAGTTTCTTGCTGATGTGTAGCCTATATATGTTGTGACACTCGTTGCAAGAATAGCAATTGATGAAAGAATAATCAGAATTTTAGTACCGATTTTAAGTTTCCTAATCATTAGTTAAAATCCCTAAAGTAGCTATCATCAGTATTCCCACCCCCTTCCTGAATTGGAGAATTCTGCAATTCATTTAGTTACAAATGTGCTAATTCATCGTGGTGTCAGTTATGATGCATATATTTTGATTACTAAGTATTGAAACTTGCGTAGAGAAAGGCTAATTTCAGAAACCACCCATAGCTTTAGATTCAGTTTCAAAGATGTTAAAAAGCATACTAAAACCTGACATGTCAAAAACCTCTTTTACGGTTACATTCAAGCTACAAATGCGTAAACTACCCTCTCTAGATTTTAATTGTTTGCCTGTCATTAATAAGAGTCTAAGCCCCGCACTACTGATGTATCCCAAGTTTTCAAAGTTAATCAAAATTTTTGTCGCCCCACTTTCGATTAAGGCATTAATTTGCTTTTCAGCATCGGGCGCAGTATTGGTTTCAAGGTTACCTGTAAAAGCAATTACTTTAATGTCATTTTTATCATTAACTGTCATTTGCATATTATTTGTCCATCTATTAATTATTTGCTTATTGTTTTAACCAAAGTTACAACATTTTTATCAACCTTGCGTTGATAAGATACTTTATCTATCAATTGGCGTACCAGGTGAATGCCCAAACCACCTATCTCTCTCTCTTCAATAGATAGCTTTATATTGGGGTCTTGTTTCTGAAAAGGATTAAAAGGGATGCCATCATCAGCAATCGTAATGACTAAATGATCGCCAGAGAGCTCTATCTTAATTTCAACTTCATGCTCGTGTTCATCAGTGTAGGCATAAGAAATAATATTATTTAATAACTCATCAAAAACCACACCCATTGTTTGCCTGATTTTTGAAGGAATACCATATTCATCAGCAAAAACATTAAAACTGTCATTAGTACGATCAATCTCTGTGAATTGATTTTTTACAATTAAATCCAGACTATGTATTATTGATTGTTCTAATGGATTTAAAAATTTGAGCGCTAATACAGTTACATCATCAGTTTGTGGGCTCCCATTTTCAAATTCTTCAACGGCTTTAATCGTTGTGTCCACCAAATCTTCAACGGTTTCATAATTTCGTGATGATAGCAAATTAAATAGGCGCTGGTCATCAAACAAATTTTCATCTGGATCCATAGCCTCAGTGACACCGTCTGTATAAAGCAATATCATATCATCCTGATAAAGCGTTATTTTTCCTTCCTGATAAGCAAAACCTTCAACTACCCCCAATACAGGGCCATGAAGTTTTTTTAAGGTTTCAATCGTACCATCTTTACGTTTTATATGTGGTGGGTTATGTCCTGCGTTGGTATAAACCATTTCCCCCGTTTTTATATTTAAAATACAAATGAAAAAGGTAATGAACATAGAGGACTCATTGTCCGTACTCAGTTCATCATTAGCATGAGTCATGATGCTGGCAGGGGATAAATCATCTGATGCTCTGGATTTGACCATCGCTTTAGTGACTGACATAAAAAGTGCAGCAGGAACACCTTTCCCTGAAACATCACCGACTGAAAAACATAAGCAGTTTTCATCAATAAAGAAAAAATCGTATAGGTCACC
>ENA-ORXI01001446-ORXI01001446.1-sediment-metagenome-genome-assembly--contig:-NODE-1446-length-18343-cov-108.627778_pt1 | contig 18343 bp, 10 predicted proteins | sample MGYA00237861_ERZ511468 | MGnify/ENA primary metagenome ERZ511468 (study PRJEB26299, sample SAMN06266213) | sediment metagenome | isolation source: Hudson Canyon methane seep mesocosm | place...
TTCTGGTTCTGGTTCTGGTTCTGGTTCTGGTTCTGGTTCTGGTTCTGGTTCTGGTTCTGGTTCTGGTTCTGGTTCTGTAATATTATCAACTTCCGAACCGATAGAAGGCAACTCTTCATTCAAGTCAGTATTACTTAACCCCTCCATTACTGGTTCCTCCCGAACCGGCTCCTCAACTTCAGGATCATTAGCTAACTCAGCGACGGATGGCTCCGCCATTATCTCTTCTGCGGCGAGATCAAGGCTTGCGTTAACTAAGTCTTCAATACTACTTGTATTAATATTTTTTGTGGAACGAGATGCTTTTGTTGTTTCTTCATCACTCATTATCTTTCTCCGCCTTGCAAAAATCTTATGTTTAACCTATTACATCGTCCTATTTTAGTAAACCTTTATTATCTGCCATATAATTTCCGTGAGTCTTAGCCTACTGGCAATCTCCGCTTTATATACACTCACCCCGTATAGATCAACACCTTGGACTGAAAAAACGTACATGTCATATTTGCAATATGGCAACTCTTGCCTTCCCCCCCACTATAAATTTTAAAAAAAATTACGATCTAAAAAAATAAATACATACTATTAATCAACAACTAGCATGATGATATTAAAATCACTATTACATGACTAAATAATATACTATATAAATCATAACTATACTTAACCTCACTTTTCCTAGCAAATAAATCCCTACTAATTTACTAGGTAAATATTCCTTTATATTCAATGCATTACATTCGCCCTCTTAGAAATAACTGAGGGCTTTACTCCTTCTTAAGTAGTATGATTACGCAATAATTTACTAGTTAAGGAGATGTAATATGGCTGATCTAAAAAAATGGGATGTAGAAGATCCCGATTTCTGGGAATCTGAAGGCAAAAAGATTGCCAATAGAAATCTATGGATTTCTATTCCCAGTTTATTGTGTGGTTTTGCAGTTTGGTTGTACTGGGGAATTATTACCGTACAAATGCTCAACTTAGGCTTTCCTTTTGAAAAGTCCCAACTTTTCACTTTAATGGCAATTGCTGGGCTAACAGGCGCAACATTACGAATTCCAAGTAGCTTCTTTATTCGTTTATGCGGCGGAAGAAATACCATCTTCTTTACTACCGCCTTATTAATGTTACCCGCACTAGGTACTGGGATCGCATTACAAGATCAAAACACACCATTCTGGGTATTTCAGGTTTTAGCTTTATTATCAGGCTTTGGTGGTGGTAATTTTGCGTCTTCCATGTCTAATATTAGTTTCTTTTTCCCGAAGAAAGTACAGGGCTTAGCGCTGGGCTTAAATGCAGGCTTAGGTAACTTTGGTGTAACTACCATGCAAATGCTTATCCCTCTCTCTATGACGGTGGGTATGTTTGGTGCTATGGGCGGAGACCCAATGACCCTACTTTCTACCTCAGGGACTTTAGTCGGTAAAATCCCTGCTGGCACAGAAACGTATATACAAAATGCAGGTTTTATTTGGTTATTATTTTTAGTGCCACTCGCATTTTTCAGTTGGTTTGGAATGAATAATATTCGTACCGAACAAGTTTCACCTAACTTAGGTAACCCAGTTAGTAGCATGGCGATGATGACAGGAATGTTAGCCATCAGTTTTTTCTCTGCTATCTTTGGTTTATGGCTAATGCTTCCCGAAGCAGTTAGTGGTTCTGGCTTTAAAGTACCGAAAGAAATCGCTTTATTTATCGTGATTGCTTTAACTGTTTCTTTGTTAAAAATTATTCCAGGCCAAATTGGTCAAAGTTTAGATAGACAGTATAAAATTTTTGACAACAAGCATACCTGGGTCATGAGTATTATTTACACAATGACCTTTGGTTCGTTTATTGGTTTTGCAGCCTGCTTCCCATTAGCCATTAAAGTTATTTTTGGTTATCAACACGTTCTCGTTGATGGTGTAATGAATCATGACCTTGCTAACGCAAATGGTCCAAGTGCTTTAATGTATGCATGGATGGGGCCTTTTATCGGCGCATTAATTCGCCCTGTTGGTGGAATGATTGCAGATAAATTTGGTGGCGCTTGGGTTACTCATATCGTTTCTTTTGTCATGGTTATCAGTGCGGGTGGTGTTGCATACTACATGAAAGCCGCTTATAACTCAGCCACACCTGAAGAGCATTTTGTTCCTTTCTTTATTTTATTTCTTATCTTATTTGCGGCAACTGGCATCGGCAATGGCTCAACCTTCCGTTCAATTGCAATGATCTTTCCAAAAGAACAAGCTGGCCCAGTTTTAGGCTGGACTTCTGCCGTTGCTGCTTATGGTGCATTCTATATTCCAAAAGTATTTGGTGAGCAAATTAAAGCCACTACTCCTGAAGTTGCACTTTATGGCTTCGCTGCTTTTTATATAGTCTGCATCATGATTAATTGGTGGTTCTACTTACGCAAAGACGGTGAGTTTTACAACCCTTAATCTCAAGCTACTCTTCAACCCTGTGCTATGTACAGGGTTGCATGTATAGGTGCCATGCATCAACAAGTAACACCATCAATTTATAAATAGGAGAAAAGCACGATGAGTCATTTTTTAGACCGTCTTAACTTTTTCAAAAAAGTTCAAAGTAAATTTTCAGATGGCCATGGAATGGTCACTAATGAGGACCGCCAATGGGAAGATGGCTATCGAAACCGCTGGCGTTTTGATAAAGTCGTACGTTCAACACACGGTGTTAACTGTACGGGGAGTTGCTCATGGAATATCCATGTTAAAAATGGATTAGTTGCTTTTGAAATGCAAGCTACGGATTACCCTCGTACTCGCCCTGACATGCCAAACCATGAACCCCGCGGCTGTCCTCGTGGCGCAAGTTTTTCTTGGTATTTATATAGTCCGTTACGCGTTAAACACCCTTTAATTCGTGAACGTTTAGTTTCTTTATATAGAGACGAACGTGCAACGGGCAAAGACCCCGTTGAAGCTTGGGGAGCCATTCAAGAAGACCCAGAAAAACGTAAAAAATATACAGCAGTTCGCGGCCTAGGTGGATTTGTTCGAGTTGATTGGGAAGAAGTCACAGAAATCATTGCCGCTTCTAACGTATATACAACAAAAGCACATGGCCCAGATAGAATAGCAGGATTCTCTCCTATTCCTGCCATGTCAATGATTAGTTATGCTGCAGGTAGCCGTTACTTATCACTGATCGGTGGTGCTTGTTTATCATTTTATGATTGGTATTGCGATTTACCTCCCGCTTCCCCACAAACTTGGGGTGAGCAAACAGATGTACCAGAATCAGCTGACTGGTATAACTCAACTTACATTGTTGTTGCGGGCTCTAACCTGCCAATGACACGAACTCCTGATGCGCATTTCTACTCTGAAGTACGCTATAAAGGAGCTAAGGTTGTTGCTATTTCTCCAGATTATGCAGAGTATGTTAAATTTGCTGATTTATGGATGCCTGCTAAGCAAGGAACAGATGCCGCTGTCTTTTTAGCCATGGGGCATGTTGCTTTAAAAGAATTTTTTATCGATAACCAAGACGCTTATTTTGAAGAATATTCACGTACTTATACTGATATGCCAATGCTGGTTATATTAGATGAGCATGAAGATTCTTATGTTAGTGGTCGCTTTGTTCGCGCAGCAGATTTTGATGACTCCTTAGGTGAGCAAAATAATCCTGACTGGAAAACCGTCGTTATCGATGAAAAAACAGGCGATATTATTGCTCCTAATGGCTCTATCGGTTTCCGCTGGGGTGAAGAAGGAAAATGGAATTTAGTTCCCAAGAAAGGGCGTAGAAATACTAAGCCTAGACTGAGCTTAGTCTTTGATAAAGATGATATTGCTGAAGTGATCATGCCTGATTTTCAATCAGGTATTGATATTCCTATGCGCCGTAATGTTCCAGTCAAAAAAGTCACACTTAACGGCAAAGAATGTTTAGTAACAACCGTATTTGACTTACAACTTGCACAATATGGTTTAGATCGTGGTTTAGGTGGTGACGTAGCTTCTGGCTATGATGATGCAAGCATCCCAAATACTCCTGCCTGGGCAGAACAAATCACAGGTGTAAAACAAGCCGATATTATTCGTAGTGGTCGTGAGTTTGCAGACAATGCCTCTAAGACTATGGGTAAGTCTATGGTTATCTTAGGTGCTGGCTTAAATCACTGGTATCACAACGACATGCACTACCGCGCTATTATGAACCTACTCCACATGTGTGGTTGTATCGGTCAAAGTGGTGGTGGTTGGTGTCATTATGTTGGACAAGAAAAACTACGTCCACAAGCAGGCTGGGCACCGGTTGCATTTGCATTAGATTGGCAAAAGCCACCCCGTCACATGAATGGAACAACTTACTTCTATTTCCATACCGACCAATGGCGTTATGAAAAATTAGAAGCAGATGCTCTATTAGCCTCTACTGCACAAGCAAATTATAAAGGTCATAACTTAGCTGATTACAATGTTGTTTCACAACGATTAGGCTGGTTGCCATCCGCTCCTCATTTCAATAAAAATCCGCTAGATATTGTTAAAGATGCGGAAGCGGCAGGTGCTACAGATGAAAAAGGTGTTGCTGATTACTTAGTGGGCCAACTTAAATCTGGCGATATTAAATTTGCATCTGAAGATATTGATGCTCCAGAAAATCATCCACGTAACCTCTTTGTTTGGCGTGCGAACTTAATTGGTTGTAGTGCTAAAGGGCATGAGTACTTCCTTAAGCATTTATTAGGCGCACAAAACGGGGTAATGCAAGATGTATTACCTGAAGCAGAAGGCCAAGAGATTAAATGGCATAAAGATGCACCGATCGCTAAATTAGATTTAATGGTTGATATTAACTTCCGTTTGAATTCAACGGGCGCTTATTCAGATATCGTTTTACCTACCGCAACTTGGTATGAGAAAAATGATTTGAATACTACCGATATGCACCCATTCATCCACCCATTAACACAAGCGGTTGATCCAGGCTGGGAATCACGTTCTGATTGGCAAATCTTCAAAACCATTTCTAAATCTTTCTCGGAGCTCGCTGAGAAACACCTAGGCATCCAGAAAGATGTGGTTGCTTTACCTCTTTTGCATGATACTCCAGCAGAACTTGCACAAGCAATGGATGTTAAAGATTGGAAGCGTGGTGAATGTGAGCCTATTCCAGGTAAAACAATGCCTGTATTAAAAGTGGTTGAACGTGACTTTGCTAATACCTATAAAAAATATACCGCGTTAGGCCCTTTACTACCTAAACAAGGTAATAATATTAAGGGTATCGACTGGGATACAGAGAAAGAATATAACCACTTAAAAGAAATCAATTACACTATTAAAGAAGAAGGCATTTCTAAAGGCATGCCATCTTTAGAAGATGATATTAGTGTCTGTGAAACGATTCTTGCTTTGGCGCCAGAAACGAACGGTGAAGTAGCGGTTAGATCATGGAAAGCACTTAGCGGAAAAACAGGTGTTGATCATACTCACTTAGCCTTACCTCGTGAAGACGATAAAATCACCTTCCGTGATATTAAAGCTCAACCTCGTAAGATCATTACCGCACCGACTTGGAGCGGTATTGAATCAGAGAAGGTTAGCTATAATGCTTGTTACACAAACATTCATGAACATATTCCTTTCCGCACCTTAACGGGCCGTGCTCAGTACTATCAAGATCATCAATGGATGCGTGATTTTGGTGAAGGTTTCTGTACTTATAAACCTGCCGTTAACATGCTTACCCTTGCAGAAATGCAAGAGAAGATTGGCGACAAGCCACACTTGAAACTTAACTGGATCACACCGCATGGTAAATGGGGTATTCATAGTACCTATCATGATAACCATCGTATGCTGACCCTATCTCGTGGTGGACCGCATCTTTGGATTTCTGAAACGGACGCAGAAAAAGTAGGCATTGAAGATAATGATTGGGTAGAAGCCGTCAATATTAACGGTGCAACCATTGCCCGTGCAGTTGTCAGTCAACGTATTCCTGATGGCATGGCAATGATGTATCACGCACAAGAGAAAAATGTAAATGTGCCTGGCTCTGATACTACCGGTAAACGTGGCGGTATTTTAAATAGTGTGACTCGTATTACTGTTAAACCAACCCATATGATTGGTGGCTATGCCCAGCTAAGTTATGGCTTTAACTATTATGGAACCATTGGTTCACAACGTGATGAATATGTCCTGTTGCATAAAATTGAAGACCAAAATATTCAGTGGTTAGAAGAACCGTTAACAGATGCAAAAGAAAAAGCATTGAACCCTGAAGGTGTTCATCAAGCAGAGTATGCTTGCACAGACGAGTCGGAGAAATAAAGATGAAAGTAAGAGCACATTTTTCACTAGTAATGAATCTCGATAAATGTATCGGGTGTCATACCTGTTCAGTGACTTGTAAAAACGTTTGGACTAACCGTAAAGGGGTAGAGTACGCATGGTTTAATAATGTTGAATCTAAGCCAGGCGTGGGCTATCCAAAAAACTGGGAAGATCAAGAGAAGTGGAATGGCGGCTGGGAATTAGCTGATGGAAAGCTCCAGTTAAGGTCAGGTAGCCGTCGTAATATTTTGAAAAATATTTTCATGAATCCGAACATGCCGACGATTGATGATTATTACGAACCTTTCACTTATGACTACGCCACATTACAAAATAGTGCGCTAGTAGAAGCCACACCGACAGCAAGACCGCGTTCATTAATCGATGGTCAACGCATGGAAAAAATTGAATGGGGTCCAAACTGGGAGGATGATCTCGGCGGTAAGTTTAAACACCGTGGTGAAGATGCAAATTTCAGTGACATGGAAAAACAAGTCTATGGAGAGTTTGAGCAAACTTTCCTTATGTACTTGCCGCGTATGTGTAACCATTGCGTTAACCCTGCCTGTGTTGCAGCATGCCCTTCTGGCTCTTTATATAAACGTGAAGAAGACGGTATTGTTTTGGTTGACCAAGATAAATGTCGTAGCTGGCGCATGTGTATCAGTGCTTGCCCCTACAAGAAAATGTTTTACAACTGGGAATCAGGCAAAGCAGAAAAATGTACTGGCTGTTACCCCCGTGTAGAGTCTGGTTTACCAACGGTTTGCTCGGAGTCATGTGTAGGCCGTATTCGTTATAACGGTGTCATGCTTTATGATGCAGACCGTATTGAAGAACTCGCTTCTGTTGAAAATGATCAAGATTTATATCAAGCGCAACTTGATTTATTCTTAGACCCAAATGATCCAGAAGTTATTAAACAAGCAAAAGCAGATGGTATTCCTGAGTCATGGTTAGATGCGGCTAAAAACTCTCCTGTCTATAAATTAGTTGCAGACTGGAAAGTGGCATTCCCATTACATCCTGAATTTCGTACTTTGCCTATGGTTTGGTATGTACCGCCTCTATCTCCAGTGCAGTCACAAATTGATCAAGGCAACTTATCAACGATGGCAGATGGCGTTATTCCAAGTATAGAAAACCTACGTTTACCTATGCAATATTTAGCTAATATGTTTACCGCAGGTGATGAAAAGCCTATTGTAGGTGCATTAAAACGCATGATTGCCATGCGTAGTTTTAATCGCTCGCTAATCGTAGAAAAGAAAACTGACTTAGCTGTCTTAGAAGAAGTGGGTCTAACTGAAGACCAAGTTCGTGAAATGTATCGTTATATGGCGATTGCCAATTACGAAGATCGCTTCGTTATTCCAACGAGTCATGAAGAGCTACGTCAGGAAGATTTTCATACCTTCCAAGGTCAAAATGGTTTTTCTTTTGGTAATGATGGTTGTAGCATCAGTTCTGATGCCTCACTTTTCCCAGACAAACGTACTAAGAATGAAGATAATTTAGAATTTGTACGCTATCACTCAGCAGCAAAGCGCTCTGATGGAGAAAAGAAATGACCCAAATCTACAAAGTCTTGTCAGTACTTTTAGAGTACCCCACTAAAGATTTAGTGGATCACTGGCATGAACTCACAGAAGCGGCAAATGAACTCCCTGATTTAACAGCAGAAGATAGAAGCACATTAACTGGCTTTATAGCTTGGGCTTCAGGTTTATCGCTTACGAAGTTTCAAGCTGAATATGTGAATAATTTTGATATGACGGCTGAAAATTCGTTATATCTGACTTATCACTTATTTGATGAGCAAGATCGAGACCGTGGCCCCGCTTTGATTGAATTAGCTGAGCTATATAAATCGACAGGTTTTGAAATTGGTGACGGTGAATTACCTGATTATCTCCCGTTAATCCTGGAATATGTTTCTACAATGGATGATGCACCCAGTGCACAAGCATTTTTAAAACAAACCTCTCAAGCTGCAGGTATTATTTCCAGTAACCTTGAAAAAAACTCAAGCCCATACGCACCACTCGTTAGAATGGTGGAGCGCCATGGACATTTAGAAGAAATTGCCGCATAGGATTTTATTATGAATTTAAGCAATTTAATATTCGGGGTCTACCCCTATATCGCGCTGACTACTTTTTTTGTAGGAAGTTTAATTCGTTTTGATAGAGAACAATATACTTGGAAAGCTGATTCTAGCCAGTTGTTTGAAAAAGAACAATTACGCAAAGGAAGCATTCTATTTCATATTGGTGTTCTAGCTTTATTTATGGGCCACTTTGCTGGCTTAGTCACACCACATAGCTGGTTTTTAAGCATGGGCGTATCGGATATGATGCACCAAGTTGTTGCAATCTCAGCGGGTGCTGGATTTGGTTCTTTATGCATGATGGGCGGTGTCATTTTATGGAAACGTCGCATGTATAACTCACGCGTTAGAGCTAACAGTCGGTTCATGGATATTTTTATCCTGAATTGGATACTAGTAACTTTAGGTGTTGGTTTATTAACGATTCCAGTGTCTATTTATCACGCGTTTGGAAGTGATGCTTCAGCCATGATTGCTTTAGCAGAGTGGATACAGGCGACATTAGCCTTAAACCCAAATCCTGCGATGCTCGATAATGTAAATATAATTTATAAATTACATTTATTTTTAGGTATGTCAGTCTTCTTCCTATTTCCATTTAGCCGACTAGTTCATGTTTGGAGCGTGCCTTTAGGCTATTTAATTCGCCCTTACCAAATTGTTAGAACTAAATTTGTTAAACAAAGATAATTAAGCAAACTAACTCCCATGCCATGCGTGGGAGTTCATAATGCCCTGTGTTCTATCAGGGCAATCATTACGACATTCCCATGCCGGCAGTGGGAGCGAGAAAGGGCTCTATGGAATTCAAATTTAACGATCCTGCAACCGATTTTTCAAACGGTTTACAAGTTTTAAAAACTTATCACGAAGACTTTTTAGCGAGAGGCGCTCGCTTTATTGAACTCGCTAAAAACATCCAACAACAGGGCATGACTGAAGCTTTAGCTAATGACTGCATGGACATGTATTGTCATTACTCTCATGCAACTCACTTGCATCATAAGGATGAGGAAGAAGCTTTATTCCCAATCTTAATTGAACAATCAAGTTTAGTGCTTGGCATGATTGAACGCCTAATGCTGGACCATGAAGAAATTGAAGAATCCTGGAATAAACTAGCTAAACAACTCATTAACCCTGAGAACATTACTAATTACGATTATTTATTACACCAGACCACCGAATTCGAGCAAATATTAAGAGAACATTTAACCCGTGAAGATGAAGACTTCTCCCCACTCGTTAAAAAAATATTAAGTGAAGAGCAGATGCAACAAGTAGGTCAAAAAATGCATGACCTAAGACACTTAAACTCTTAAAAAATTGGAGCACCCCATGAAACTAGATTTTAAAAATAAAAAAAGTCACCTTTTATCCTCTTTAGTACTGTTATCTTTAGTGACCGCTCAAGTCCATGCAAACGAAAAGAAAGAGCATAGTTCGGGCAAACATTCAGCAATGAAAATGGCTAATTTTGGACCGGGCGACCATTATCAGCACGCTATGAATATTCACCCTGCAGACTTTAAAAAAGTTAAAGATATTAGTAAACGTGCTTCAGACATCCCTGCCCCACTCAATAGAAGTCGGTCTAAAACAGTAAAGATCAACCTAGAAGCTAATGAAGTTATTTCAGAAATTGCACCGGGTATTTCATATCATTATTGGACATTCAATAATACTGTCCCAGGCCCTTTTCTAAGGGTACGTAAAGGCGATGCCGTCGAATTGACATTACATAACGACAAAACTAGCTCTCATGCCCATGCGATAGATTTACACGCAGTAACCGGGCCTGGCGGAGGTAAAGCTGTCACAGAAGTAGATCCGGGCGAAACAAAAACCTTATCATTTAAAGCAACAACTCCCGGTTTATATATTTACCACTGCGCCGCAGGAAACCCTGCAACACATATAGCCAATGGTATGTACGGCATGATATTAGTGGAGCCTAAAAAAGGCCTCAGCAAAGTTGACCATGAGTTTTATGTAATGCAAGGCGAACTTTATACCCAAGGTCGCATCGGCACAAAAGGCTTTCAAAAGTTTGCTAGCGCTAAAATGATTGATGAACGCCCTGAATATATTATTTTTAATGGCCGTACAGGCGCTCTAACAGGTGCTGGCCAGCTTAATACAAAAGTAGGCGATAAGGTACGTATCTTTATTGGTAATGCAGGTGTAGCAAAAACATCATCATTCCATATTATTGGTGAAATTTTTGACCGCATTTACCCTGAAGCCGCATTAAATAACTCACATAGAAATGTACAGACTACTCTTGTCCCTGCGGGTGGCGCTAGTATGGTTGAGTTTAAAGTAGATTACCCTGGTAACTATGTTTTAGTTGACCATGCTTTAGCTCGGACAGATAGAGGTGCTTGGGGGCTTCTAAATGTTACAGGTCAAAAAAATGATGCACTGTATTCTGGTGAAGCCTCACATAATAAAGCAACAGAAAAAAAACATCATAATGAGCACTAACTAAAGGGCACTTACTCTTAACACCCGGGAAGGCAACGGCTATTTCATACACCTTTAATATTAATACGGTATAAACCCTTTCCTGATTAAGTGTCACTTCAGGTTATCACTAAAGTTCTTTGTAGAACTTTAGTGAACCTATTCCCCTCGTTCCATAAGCTTCATTTAAGTTACATATTAATTTAACTCTATTTTTAAAATAGCTGAAGCTTATGGGTCGTAGTGAAGAATCAAATCAAAATTTAAAAATTATTTTATTATTTTATTACTGGAGATATAACATTGGAATTACAACATAAAGCCACCAACCTTTGGGGAGATTTCTTCAAAGTTAGCATGGTGCAAATAAGAACTTTCCATATGACATGGTTTGCTTTCTTTTCTGCATTTTTTGCATGGTTTGGTATTGCCCCCATGATGGTTATCATTCGCGAAGAAATGCACCTAACCAAAGAACAAGTGGGTTGGACAATCATTGCATCAGTAGCTGCAACCGTATTCGCACGTTTTTTTATTGGCTGGTTATGTGACCGTATTGGACCCAGACTTTCCTACACCTACTTACTTATTTTTGGCGCTTTGCCCGTTGCTGGAATTGGCTTAGCCGATAACTTTGAAACCTTTTTAGTGTTCAGACTCTTAATCGGTGTTATCGGTGCTTCATTTGTTATTACTCAGTATCACACTTCAGTTATGTTTGCGCCTAATGTTGTTGGTCAAGCAAATGCCACAAGTGCGGGCTGGGGTAACTTAGGGGGTGGGGTCACACAGCTTGTGATGCCATTAATGTTCTCAGCCTTTGTGATTGGCTTTGGCTTTACTGATGCTGAAGCTTGGCGTGCATCAATGGTCGTTGTTGGAAGCGTTATTTTCGCAACAGGGATCGCTTATTTCTTTATCACCCAAGATGCGCCTGATGGAAACTTTAAGGATTTGCGTGAAAAGGGGATGCTGCCCGAAAAGAAAAAAGTAACAGGCGCCTATTTAAATGCAATGAAAGATTATCGCATTTGGCTTTTATTTATTATCTATGGTGCTTGTTTCGGTATTGAATTAACGGTAAATAACGTAGCCGCGCTTTATTTCTTTGATTACTTTGATGTAGGCATGGTTACAGCCGGTCTAATTGCGGGCTCCTTTGGGTTAATGAATATTTTCGCCCGTACATTAGGTGGCATTTTTGCCGATAACTGCGCGTCATTATGGGGATTAAAAGGCCGTACTTATTGGCTATTTATTGTGCTATTAGGTGAAGGCTTAGCGCTCATGTTATTTTCACAAATGAATGTCTTATTCCTAGCTATTCCAACACTCATTATCTTCTCACTATTTACTCAAATGTCAGAAGGTGCAACTTATTCAGTCGTTCCCTTTATTGATAAAAAAGCACTAGGTGCCGTTGCTGGTGTTGTTGGAGCGGGTGGTAATGCGGGTGCCGTTGCGGCTGGTTTTCTATTTAAAGGCACGATGGATTGGAATGAAGTATTTTTCGTTATTGGTATCGTTGTTGTCATTGCTTCATTTTTAACCTTTTTTATTCGCTTTTCACCCGAACAAGAACTGGAAGAAAAAGTCGCTTTTGAAAAAGCAAATATGAATGTCCTACAAGCGAAAGCAGACCAAGCAAATGCAGCAGTGACTCGCTCGCTGAAAATTATATCTGATGCTGGGAGCACTAAAGCTTAAGCATTGTTATAAGGAGCTAGGCATTTAGCCGATATTTATATCCGCTAAATGCTAGCTTCACCATTAATTAAACAAATATGAATGAACTCGATGGCATCAGTAGTGGTCAACAAACCAAGAGCCTAGCCGTCAGCACTATCGCATTTACGATATATTTTTCTGTCTGGACTATTTTTCAATTATTGGGATTAAAATTAAGCAAAACCTAGGTTTAAGCGATACCCAGTTTGGCTTGTTAGTTGGGGTTAGTTAATACAGAACACCTGATGAACTCATAGCAAAAACACTCGCTTACTTAAGAACCTCCACTGACAAACAAGAAACAAATAATCAAAAGCTTGAGATTCTTGAATTTGCTCGAAAAAAAGGCATGAAAATTGATGATTATATTGAATTAACCATCTCATCCAGAAAAACACAAAAACAACGTCGTATTGATGAATTAGTAAACCGACTTAACCCCAATGACACTTTAATCGTCACCGAATTGAGTCGCTTAGGGCGCAGCACGGCTGAAGTCATTGGTTTGATCAATGCAATGGTTGAACAGAATGTCCGTGTGATTATTTTGAAAAAAATATGGATATTCAGCAACAGGATATGAATTCAAAATTATCATTACCCTATTTTCGTTATTTGCTGAACTTGAGCGTGATCTTGTCAGTTCGCACACCAAAGAAGCTTTAGCCGCAAAAAAAGCACAAGGTATAACGCTAGGAAAGCCGAAAGGGACTATTCAGAAAAGTAAGTTTGATGAACACTCAGATGAAATAAGAGAGTTATTAGAAATGGGATTATCGGTACGATAAGATAGCAAAATTTCTGGGCTACAATAGCCATATTGGCCTTAATACATACATTAATAAGCGGCAGATACGGCCCTAAATATTTTTCTTTTTAGATTGTATGTTTCTACTCTTATTTCTCAATTAATTATTAACACCACCTTTATGCCAATAAATCATTCAAAACCTGTAAGCGTCTGTAGCCCCATCAATATAGACCTGATATTACAGGGGAAAGACGAAAAAATCGTGCATATTGATGCAGAGATTCATACTTTATTTTCCATTCGCAAGGTTAAAACCTTCGCCTTTCAGGCGAACAGATTTATCTCTTATCGGTGTCGCAAATGGCAGAGTTTGATGAGTCGTATGATTTGTGAGTGTTGAGCTAACAAGGGCAACCACAAGGGATTGCCCGTACAGTTGTAGGGGTGCCCCTCGTGGGTACCCGCAAATTATAGTGATGAATGAGTTAGGTTGTTTGTGAGGGGTGAAGTCGTCAGGTTACAAAGTAAATGTAAATAGATAGGAAAACAGGGCTATCCACCCTGTATCACGACTTTCAGTCGCCAAGCTCTCTAACCCACCCGCTTTTAGCGGGTGGTTGTTTAGTAGGGTATGAAGAGAATGATTTTCTGAACTCAAAACTCCAGTTTTCCAAATTAGTTCATGCAGCTGATCAAGACATTGTTAGTAATATATTCCATTTAGAGTCTCAAGATCTCCCCCAAAACATTAATTTTCGCTGTCGGCAAAAAAATGGCCTGATCATCTGCTTAAAGGGCCGTTATTGTAAACAATACAATCAAGCCGAAGGTACTTTAACCATCCAGTTGCAACTCACAGATGCTAAGTCAGAAAAACAGGAGTTGAATGCCCCATTGTGCTATGTCATCCAATTGATTAACAATGTTAGATTCAGTCCTAACAGTAAAAGCTTCTGCAGCCATAATAAGACCCATAGGTTTAAGGTGGTTCATTAGTCATCATACTAACACAATAGGGTGAAACTACACATCAAGGTACACTAATCATCATACTGACATCTCTAAAATAGAAGGCAATCAGCAATGCTTATCGAACCACAAATAATTGTATAAATATTGTACGATTTAAACGGTAGCCTTTGAATACGCTGAGCTGAGATAGTTACGCAAAAATTGCACACAATCTTATCCACAGAAAATGTGTGTAACTGTGGGTATAGCGAGGATTGACGCTTAGTTATCCTCAAACAACACAATGGAAAATAACAGGGTTATGACTGTTTCTTCTCATTGATTAATAAAGCGCATTTAGGCTTATCCATAGAAAAACCGCCTACTAATAGTAATTATTAGGCTGAAGGTTAACACCGCACTCACTCTGATCTGTTTTTAATTGGCCGAGCGTAAGGATTCGTACATAATAGGTAAAGTCGCTCTGTATCCATTTGTTTTCATGATATACAGCGTTTTGCCCTAATTTTAAAAGCCTTCTCAATTAAATGTGTTTTTTGTTCGATTTCGTTTAACTATTCCCATGATAGTATTTTTACTTGACCCTAGAATTTTAGCTATCTGCCGATACTCTATATAGCTAAAATTTGTCCCAATTAAACCTCCCTAAAAACAGGTTTAAAAGTCTGATTCTATCGTAGTAAATTCATGTATTATTTGAAGTAAGATTTAAATGGTACACTGAGATTAATCAAAAACCATACTATGGTCTATATAAGCTAGTGATACCGCTTGTATTGGGTTAAAAACAGACCAACAGATGAAGAATTCTTATTAGGTAATAAAGCGTGGAAATGAATGTATTTCATTTATAGGGTAAAACCCTCTGTATGATAGGAAGATAAGCTCTCTGTAGAGCTACTTACCTATTTATGAACGAATCCTTACGCCTCGGCCAAGCAGTGGGGAATATAGCCCCAAGAGATTAAAATAATAGTGGTTTTCTAAATTCCATACATAACGGTGACAGAGCCTAAATAATTAATCTCCAATTTCTAATATTAAAATGAAGATGATAAAAAAATTATTTGCTACCTGTACATGGATTGTAGCTGTTTTCTTTCTACTTTTACCTCTCGCCGCGTTAGCTGAATCATCAATATCTTTAATCGACTCCTCTAGTCATCAGCTTCAAGATAACCTTATTTGGCATAAGGTTGAGCCCCCCATAAAGGATTTGTCCTACCCAGTGTTACTGAGTAGCTTTAATGAGTCGCCTTATATTGAAAGTTCCCTAATAGGGAGGCGAGGCGGTTATATGCTTAAGTTAGCGGTACATAATAAAGTAGCAGAGAATCACTGGAATTTGATTTTTAATGCGAATTTTATTGATAAAGGTCTTGCTTATTGGAAGCCCGAAAATGGGCTACCAGTACGTTTGAAAGAGTTTTCTCAGTTAGCAGATAATGAATTGCCGACTTTACTGCATTATCAAGCTATTAGCTTACCTATCGACGAGTATGAAATAGGTGAATTATTAATTTATGTGCAAGCACAGCACTTTGCGTATCCGCTTTCATTAGAATTTGTAAATCAAGCTGATTTTATCAAAAAGCAATTTGCTATTAATACAGTCAGTATTATGGCAATTACAATTATGCTGACTCTAGCGTTAATTTCTTTTATTTTGTATATTCGTACTCGTTATTTAGTTACCCTTGCCTGTGCTGGCTATATTGGTTTGCATGGCATAGGTTGGGCGGCTGCTTCTGGGCTACTAGTTGATGCCTTTGATAGCTTTGACTTAAATACGGCGTATGGAGGTATTTACATTTTTCCATTTGCCATTGCAAGTGCAAGCCAGTTTACAAGATTGTTGTTTAACTGTGATAAAGCACATTTTAAAATTACTTGGTGCCTAAATACACTAACGTTCATATCTTTTACCTTGGGGTTAATTATCCCTTGGTTGCATTTTCATCAGGCTTTTGCTATTTCACATTGCATTGCTATTTTATGGATACCTATAACGGTCTTTATAGGTTTCTATATGTTAAAAAAAGAGGATTTTCGTGCCAAGTACTATTTATTTGGTAATGTTGTGTACACTGTCTCTCTTGGTTTTTATATGCTGACGCATTTTAAAATTTACAACGGTGATATCTATCCAGAATTAGTTGTTGTTTCTGCGCTATCGATAGATTGTTTCTGTATTTTATTATCAATGACTGAATGGCTAAAAAGTAAGCAAATAGAATATAACCAAAGCTATTCTCGTTCACGAATTGACCCTTTAACTCAAGTTGGCAATCGATATTCTCTCAATGAAAGGTTGGCTCAAATCGAGAATGGTATGACCATTACTTTTATCGATCTTGATGGTATGAAAAAAGTTAATGATGAATTAGGGCATGAACAAGGTGATTTACTTCTAAAAGAGGTAGCCGTGTTAATGCATGAAAAAATTGCAGAATTTGGCGAAGTGTTTCGTACTGGCGGTGATGAATTTATTTGGGTGTTCGATAAATATAAAAAAGAAGAGGTCGCGGAATGCCCACGTAATATTCAGAGGCTAATTTCCGAAATTGAGGTTGAATTACATGCTAAGGCTTGGAAAGCAATTGGAATCAGCTTTGGTATTGCTAATAATACTGAAGCACCAACAGTATCAGCGTGTTTAACATTAGCAGACCAACGCATGTATGAGAACAAACGCGGGAAAAATGTCACACGTTAGGCTGAGAGGTATGCTTCACATATCACTGGGCATTACAACTAAACAACCACCCGCTAAAAGCGGGTGGGTTAGAGAGCTTGGCGACTGAAAGTCGTGATACAGGGCGGATAGCCCTGTTTTCCTATCTATTTACATTTACTTTGTAACCTGACGACTTCACCCCTCACAAACAACCTAACTCATTCATCACTATAATTTGCGGGTACCCACGAGGGGCACCCCTACAACTGTACGGGCAATCCCTTGTGGTTGCCCTTGTTAGCTCAACACTCACAAATCATACGACTCATCAAACTCTGCCACTTGCGACACCGATAAGAGATAAATCTGTTCGCCTAAAAGGCGAAGGTTTTAACCTTACGAATGGAAAATAAAAAAGTGGGATGAAAAATAGCTAATATCAATAAGTAAAGCTCTGTTACCGTTAAGTATGGAATTTCATGCCTCGAGGGCGTACAAGTTAATTAAGCCGACTTAATACAGGAGATGGTCATGATAGCCCCCGAGTTTTTAGAGTTCATTTCCGAAATAAACCAGCTAGGGGTTATCTAAGTCCCATAAAGTCTAAGGGGGTTTCAGTAATTAGTTTTGGTACATGATTCGGGACTAATTAAATAAGTCAGTTATAAGATCATTAATGGTATCCCGAATTGTATACTTTATGAGACTAAAATCTTTTAACGGGGTTTATGTTCCGTTTCGGAAGAAAATTATTCGCCCCACTTTCTAGGAATCAACTTTGCTCGATATGCGGCTTGAGTTTTTTATTCACTCTGCCGCAACACATGATTCATTTCATCAAAAGCAGACTGCAATGATGCTAAGCCTTTCCGAGAAACATCAACATTACCTTCTTGATATTGGCTCTGAATAGCCTGAGCAATAGCGTGAAATTCATCATGTGTCTTACCGAGGAGATCTAAGCCTTCAGGTTCAAATAATTGTTCTTTTTCTGCTCGTTTTATCCATTGGCCACAATGATCTTGTTCGGCCCCCATAATAGGCCAATGATTAATATCTTTTGGTGCAGATTGGATGTTACTGACAAAGAAGGTTATCCAGTGCTCAGTTATCAATCTTAATAATTTTATTTTATTTTCTTTAGCCGTTCGTCGTGTACTGCCATAAGCTAACCACTCTTCATTTGGCTTGTAATCGAGTAACCATGCAGGTAAGTCATCAGCAGGCATAGGACGGGAAATATCATAACCCTGGGCCTCTTTACAGCCCATTATCAATAACATTAATCCGTGTCTTGTTGTTTCTACACCTTCAGCAATCACCTC
>ENA-ORXI01001448-ORXI01001448.1-sediment-metagenome-genome-assembly--contig:-NODE-1448-length-18325-cov-5.394180_pt1 | contig 18325 bp, 24 predicted proteins | sample MGYA00237861_ERZ511468 | MGnify/ENA primary metagenome ERZ511468 (study PRJEB26299, sample SAMN06266213) | sediment metagenome | isolation source: Hudson Canyon methane seep mesocosm | place...
TCAGCAAACCGTAATTTTATGGATAATAATTTTGAATCCGCCCATGAATCAGTGGCCGCTTTCCGAGCGATTGCTCAGTCATTAACAATTACCGGAGAAACTGAAGTGGCCGATATAACTGTACCAGTGAATACCTCCCGTAATAACTGATCTTCTTAGAGCTTGAGACAAGACCCCCTGTCTCGGGGGTCAGCTCTTGCATTTTGCACAGTATTTTAATGTGCATCACTCAACAGTGAGTTAGGTAGCTGCAAAAGGCAAGACCTGACCCCGAGATTATTTAGAAACCTGAAGCACTATTCTCTTTCATCTTCACTGAACAAAAATGCAGGCAACGACAACCCCATGAAGATCCCAGTTAACCTAAGAATAAGTATAGTGAGCATACCAGCAATCATTGAGACTCCTGAGTCAAAACTAAAATACTGCAGAATCAGAAATAATACTCCGCCGGCAATAGCGGCCAATGCATATATTTCTTTGTGAAAAATAAGAGGAATTTCATTGCAAACAACATCTCGCAAGATTCCGCCTGCAACCCCGGTCATTAGTCCCATTAACAACATAATTTCTGGACTATAGCCAAGAGCTTGAGTTTTCTGCATACCCGCAATTGTAAAAAAAGCCAAACCAATGGCATCACAAACCTCCAACATACGCATTGGCATTCGATAAACGCGCACCACAACGAAGGTTGAAAAAGCAGCTAAAATAGCGACAAGAAGATAGGATGTGTTTTCAATCCATACGACAGGGTGAGAGTCCAGAATCAAATCTCTTAGTGTTCCTCCACCAAGACAAGTGATAAGAGCAACTACCATAACCCCGAAAACATCAAGCTTTTTGTGACCTGCGGTTAACGCGCCTGAAATTGCAAAAACGGCAATTCCGAAGAAATCAAGAAACGCTATGATGGACAAAGACATAGACGATCAGGCACCATTTTAGTTAGAAGGAAATTCTCATTACTCAAACTGTATGAAAAGGTAAAAGCTTGGGAGCAGTCTCAATCGCTCTCAGGTACGCGGTAAGTAAGATAGCTAAACAAATTACTTTCATACAGCGCGAAGAGAGTATGTAAACAATAATGCAATCGAGGTGACCCTAAGCTTTTAAGCTTGTTTAAAAAATTGCGGGCTTAAAATCCGCCCTTCCATTGTTCAGTGTCAATGAACCACCTTTCCTCGTAGATCTTGTCTCCGTTGAACTTGAACAGGACTGATAGCTGGGAGCCTGCAATTTTCTCAGACTTCCACTCAACGATCGAGACGACTTCGTTTCCTCCTTCAATCTGGCGCAGTCCCGTAATTTCAAAACCTGGCGGGAGAATATCCCCAAGACCATCTAGCGCTATGCGAAACGCCTGCCGCCCCTTAAGTATGTCGGTCTGCCCCGGCATGATGAACGTCATATTCTCCACATAGTCGGCCACTAAGGAATCAAAATCTCCGGCACCAACCGCATCCCAACCTCTTTGTACAATATCTGCTAAACTCATTGGTTTTTCCTCCCCAATTCACTAAAGAGTAGATAATTGATTAATACGATACTTTTTTAGTTTAGCATGAGATGAAAAACTTGGGATGAAAGCTTGTGATCAAACTCCAAGCCTTAAACGTTAAGTGCCGCCAACGCGGCCCTTCGTGCGGAGTCGCACACTTCATTAGCTAATATTTTATCAGGCAAGGTACGCGCCAGCACCATTCCACCCACACAGGTAGTGGCTAAAGTAAGTGCTTTTTCGCGCGCCTCGACCCCACCACCAAGGTTACCTTCAAAAAGCCCCACCATCGCTTCAAAAAGATGCTGATACGATTCTTTTACCGCCGAGCCACTGCGTGCAATGTCTGAGGGTAAGGCAATCAGTGGACACTGACTATCAAGGTCTGCCAAATGCTTCGTTGACAGGTACCCATTGATCATTCGTTGTATGGTTTCTAAGCCTGAGACTGCCGTGTTAACCCCCGCCTCTGAACGCATTACAGCACCCTGCCCATGCAGAAAGTGAGTGACCGCTTCGGCAAATAGCGCTTCTTTACTTTTGAAGTGATTATAAAAGCCTCCACGCGTTAGGCCTGCGGCTGACATAATTTGATCAATTGAAACATCGGTGACGCCGCGTCGATTAAACAGCACACGCGCACTTTCTATAATTCTTTCTCGGGTTGCCTGTTTGTGCTCTGGTTTGTAGGGCATAAATGTCTCCTTAAAAAACCATATTATCAAAAATTATAATATGTTCTTTAACATATTATAATCTTGAGTATATTTAGTACTTAATCTAACGGTTTATCACAAAGGAGAAGATAAATGCCTCAATATATAATTACTTATCTTGGCGGAAACCAGCCATCCAGCCCAGAGGAAGGCAAGCAGCACATGGCGAAATATAGAGACTGGTTATCGTCATTGGGAGATGCTGCGGTTAGCCCGGCTAACCCACTTAAAAGTACCAGCATAGTGAACCCTGATGGTTCAGTGACGCAGGGAAGCAAAACATCAATGTCTGGCTTCACCATCATTGAAGCTAACTCTATGGATGTAGCACTACAAATTGCTAAGGCTTGCCCTTTTCTTGAGGTTGGCGGCTCTCTTGAAGTGTCTGAACTTATAAAAATGCCTAGCTAAAATAAATCACTAATTCAACCAGGACGAAATAATGCATTTATATACCGCCCAAGCCCCCAACCCATTTCGGGTTACTGCTTTTTTAGCTGAAAAGAATATTACCATCCCTACAAGTGTTCTTAATGTGATGGAAGGTGAAACCCATGCAGCAGACTTTCAGACAAAAAACACACTCTGCGAGGTGCCTGTTTTAGAGCTGGATGACGGAACATTTCTAACCGAGAGCATCGCGATATGCAGATACCTTGAGCACATCTACCCAGAAACCCCGCTGATGGGAACAACACCCTTGGCACAAGCAAAAATAGAAATGTGGACACGTCGAATTGAACAGCAAATTTTTAATACTGTCGGGGATATTGGATTACATACCTTCCCATTTTTTGCTGACCGAGTTGAACAAATTCCCGAGTATGCGCAAAGCATGAAAAGACGCTTAGATCAAAAGTGGCGCTGGTTAGATGAAGAGCTTTCTGATGGCAGGACCTATATTTGCGATGACGTGTTTTCAGTCGCGGATATAACAGGAATGGCAGCACTTCTTGTATGTGATTTCGCCAAGATTTCTATCCCTGAAGATTTGGTCAATTTAAAACGGTGGATAGCGGCTGTTCGAACACATTCTGGCTGGAGTTAGAAAAGTTTATCTGAAAGTAATGGGGCAGAGTAAAATTTATAGAGCATTGAAAAAGGCTACTCTGACCCTCAATTTCAAACTCAGACGTTATTGCTCGACAATGGCAACTCCCATGATAAATCATTAATCTCTCCTTAAATACCGTAGTCACGTTCAACTTTCGATATACGAACCTTGAACGATGAGTACCATTTTTTGTGCCCTAATGTTTGAGCTTCCTGGTGCTCAACATTTGCCTTCCATTGCTTTATCGATTCGAGATCAGACCAATATGAAACAGTTATACCAAGGTCCTCCCTTGCTGACTCAACACCCAAAAAACCTGGTTGCGTTGACGCTAATTCAACCATTTTTTCGGCCATTTGGTTGTAGCCATTATCGCCTTCTGTACGAAGCGATGTAAATATAACTGCGTAGTACGGTGGTTCAGGTGTATTAACGATGATTGGCATCTGCTCCTTTACTTATTTCAGCAGCCCACGAAGGGCTTCATTGGGGGCTTGGGCAGAACACTACATACCCATTTCCCATTCAAATACAATGTCGCCAATTTAACCCACCCGCCCCGCTAGTTTATCCTGCCATTCGGGAGAAAGTGTATCTAGCAGAAGCGCACTAGCCATTATTTGCTTAGCCTGATTATAACTCTTGTCAAAATAAGCCCTGAATAAAGACCTTACACTCACAGAGTTAGGCACTTCATTGATTTTTATAAGCTGATCTCCAGCTGTAATTATTCCTTCTTTAATAACCCTAAAATAAACACCCGTATTAAAGCTTTTTATAAACAACTTAGGGGCTTTAGTGTTATTTAAAGCAATTCCAAGCTTAAAACAAGGCACCCTTGGCTGGCTAACCTCCAAGACACATTGCCCAATACTAAACTGATCACCAATAAATATGCTTGCTTCATCAAAACCTGAAATAGTTAGGTTTTCACCAAATGCACCGTGCTTTAAATTTGAATTTTTAAGTACTTCACGCCAATAGTTATAATGTTCACTTGAGAATGCATACGCGGCCTTGTGAAGCCCTCCATGATTTAATAAGTCAGCTTGTTCATCCCCTTCCAAATTACCTTTTTGAACAAAGATTCCACCGTCTATAGGCTCTTTAAAAATGCCTGTAGATATTTCCTTCCCTTGATACTCAATATATTTCTGTTTTGATGTATTTATTGATATGAGTTTCATTCTTACGTCCATTCTATTTAGGCGCTAAGCCTATTTGTTAGAGCCCAAGCTTATCTGCAACAAAATCCGCATCCTTATCACCACGACCCGATAGGTTCACTAAAATAGTTTTATCAGCGGATAAGGTGGCAGCAAGTTTGGTGGCATAGGCAATGGCGTGGGCACTTTCTAAAGCTGGGATAATACCTTCACAGCGAGACAAGGAGATAAATGCTTCAAGACATTCATCATCATCAATGGCTTCATAACGTACACGTTTAATATCTTTTAAATGACAGTGCTGAGGGCCAACACCAGGATAATCTAGGCCTGATGCGATTGAATAAACAGGTAAAGGTTCGCCATTTTCATCTTGTAAAGTTAAGCATTCAAAACCGTGAAGCGCGCCTTTTGTACCCAAGCTCATCGTTGCCGCATGGTCGGGCGTATCCAAACCTTTTCCCGCAGGTTCAATACCAATGAGTTCAACACTTTCATCGTCTAAAAAAGCAGTAAATATACCCATTGCATTAGAACCACCACCCACGCATGCCATAACAACATCAGGCAAACAGCCATTCTGCTCTTGAAATTGCTGGCGAGCTTCTTTGCCTATGATGCTTTGGAAATCACGGACCATTTTCGGAAAAGGATGTGGACCCACCACAGAACCAATGGCGTAAAAGAAATTCTTCGGGTCTAGTAAATACTCATCAAAGGCACTATCAACGGCATCTTTTAAGGTTTTAGTACCACGTTCAACGGGGACTAGTTTGCAACCCAATATTTTCATTTTCACCACGTTTGGGTGTTCTTTGGCGATATCAATCGCGCCCATGTGAATCTCACAAGGAATGCCTACCAATGCACAGGCACTCGCTAAAGCAACACCGTGCTGCCCTGCTCCTGTTTCAGCCAATACTTTTGTTTTTCCCATATATTTGGCAAGTAGGGCTTCACCCAGACAATGATTTATTTTATGTGCACCCGTGTGGTTTAAATCTTCACGTTTTAAATAAATCTGTGCACCACCAGCTTTTTCTGTCAGTCGTTTTGCATGAAAAATTGGGCTTGGGCGACCTACATATTTTGCATATAAATCTGCCAACTGTTCTTGAAACGCTTTGCTTTTACATATTTCCTCATAAGCCAGATCAATCTCGTTCATCACAGTCTGCAATTCAGGCGGTATAATTTGACCACCATATTCACCAAAATAACCTTGCTGGTCCGGCATATTGTCAGTTAAAGACACGATAAATCCCCTTATTAATTTAATTGCTTGTAATAGTTATATGCAAAAATAATATAAGGCATGATCTTCCAAGTCTATACCTTTTAGAAGCTTCGGGACTAGAGTTCCTTATAAAAACTGGTTAGTCTTCCTTAAATCAGAGTGCTACTATAGTATCACTCAAGCTATGAGAGGTAGGGTCATGAGAACGGAATTAGTCACAACATTAAAAAGACAGGCAACTAAAATGCTTGCAGAGCTTCACGAATCTAAAGAACCGATTCTCATAACAGAGCATGGTCAACCCTCTGCCTACCTACTCGATGTTAGCGATTACGAATTCATGATTAATCGTATGGAAATACTAGAAGGTATTGCAAAAGGTGAGCAAGCTATTCGAGATGGCCGGACGATGGATACTGATCAAGCCAAGGAGAGGCTTAATAAATGGTTCAAATAATATGGACTGAGCCTGCCCTGGATAATTTGAACGATATTGCGGAGTACATCGCTGTTAGCAACGCTTCAGCAGCAAAAAAACTTGTCGAAAAAATATTTGCTACCGTACAAAGACTTGAGCAATTTCCAGAATCTGGAAAAGTGCCTGAAGAGATTGAAGATTTAAATTACCGTGAAGTGGTCATTAACCCTTGTAGGGTTTTCTACAAAATAGAAGGTAATACGGTTTATATTTTGTATGTATTAAGGCAAGAAAGAGATTTAAGAAAATTTTTATTGAATGCGGAAGATAAAGGCTAACCAATCTTTCGCTTACCTTTTATTAGGCGCCCCTCATTGCAATCAAACTATTTTAAAAATACCTCACTAGCAGGCTTCGAATTATCACTAGGAATGCGCTACATGATACTCAGCGCATTTGGTTTCTCAATCATGGCAGTGTGCGTGAAGCTAGCGAGTGAACGAGGGATTCCGGTTTTAGAAATTGTTGCCGCACGTGCTTTGGTTTCTCTGGCATTAAGCTATATTGATGTGAGGCGTAAAGGCATTCCACTTTTGGGTCACAAAAAGCATTTATTGGTGGCAAGGGGTGCCGTGGGTGTTGTAGCCCTTATTTGTGTCTACTACTCAGTCACTCACCTCCCCTTGGCTGAGGCCACCGTTTTACAGTACTTACACCCCATGTTCACTGCCGTGCTGGCATTAATATTCTTGAAAGAACACATTCATTTGTCGCTTATTCTAAGTATTGTCTGCAGTTTTATCGGTTTATTATTTATTGCACGCCCAGAAATTGTTTTTGGTTTAACCGACAATGAACTCTCATATTTCGCGATGGGAGCGGCCTTGCTAGGCGCCTTTGGTAGTGCTGTTGCCTATGTACTGGTTCGAAAATTAAATGAAACAGAAGATGCTTCCGTTATTATTTTTTACTTCCCTCTGATTGCTTTACCCATCTCTATTGGTTTATTGGGAAGTGATTTTGTAATGCCCGATATCTGGACATGTTTTGTCTTGTTACTGGTGGGCATCTTCACGCAAGTGGGCCAAATAGGTCTCACCAAAGCAATGAAAACAGAAGCGGCTGGCAGGGCAACCGCGTTCTCTTATCTTCAAGTAGTATTTGCAGTATTTCTTGGTTGGATGATCTTTGGTGAAATACCTGATTTATGGGTCACCTTAGGAGGAGGTTTTATTCTGATTGGTGCCGTTATTAATGCTTTTTGGAAGCGCTAAATAATTACAAAAAAGCAGCCTAATGGCTGCTTTTTTTTTGGTTGATGGTCAGTAAACCTTAACTTATACAATATGATCCGTTGAGAAGTAGTTAGTCTTGCTCCACTTACGCTTATGGTGACGACGTACTTTAGTACGAAGTTTGCCGTTCTTGTATACATAGCCTAAAAATGTAGTGCCTCGGAATGTATACTGTGTAGACCATCCAGACCAGTAGCTGTAGCCACCTAGAATAGATTTTAATGCTTTGCTATCTAGCTCGTTACTGGTGTTAAGGTCTGCAATGTTCAATGAGTTAAGTGTAAGTGTAGTCATGGTAGTATCCTCTGGTTTTAGTTTAAGAACCTTCGCTTGTTGTATCGTTGGTTCGTACTTTAGGTATTGCAGAGGGCGTGCCATAAAAGTTAAAGACATAACAACATTAAATATATCTTACTGATATATAAAATAATAAAATTATTAATTGTATTATTTTTATTGATTTCTGTTGATTCGCATTCAGATATTTGTTGTCAGTCAGAAAACTAAAAATACTTACAAGTTTGCTAAATTAGAACAATGCAGGGATTGTAGACTACATAAAATTAGAGCTAGGCTAGCCTTCACTTTTTCGTATAGAGATTAGTACAATGAAATGGAATCCGTTCAATACATCTGTTGGCCTGGCACTAGGTGGCGGTGCGGCAAAAGGTATCGCCCATATTGGCGTACTTAAAGCATTTGAAGAAGAACAGGTTAAAATTTCATGTTTGTCTGGTACTAGTATTGGTGCATTGATTGCGGCCTATTATGCTTTTGGAAAAAGTGCTGACGATATACTTAAACTGGGCGCACAGCTTAGCTTTAAGCGTATGACGAGTTTTAACCTGCTGAAAATGGGCGGGCTATTTACCACCGACCAAATACGCGCCATGATTCATCATGATTTAGGTGACGTTTCCATAGAATCTGCAAACATTCCCTTGGCCATATGCACCACCGATATTATAAGTGGTGAGCAGGTGGTATTTGAAAAAGGCAACCTAGCCGATGCGGTTTGCGCCTCGCTTGCCGTTCCTGGCGTATTTGTTCCCGTTGAAGTGAATAACCGCACCCTGGTCGATGGCGGTATTGTAGAGAACGTACCCGTTTCACTTCTTGAAGACCTGGGTGCAGGTATTATTGTGGGGATAGACCTTAATGGCGTCAAAAAATACCCAGAACCCTCTGGCATGATTGATGTACTAAGCAATGCGGTTGATATTTGTATCGACTTGAAAACCCGCGATCAATTAAAGCGGGCAGATATTGTCATCTCGCTTGACCTAACCCACTACAGCAGAAGCGATAATACACATTGTATCGACGAATTAATGCTAGAAGGCTATCACCCAATGAAGGCCAAAATACGTAAGCTACTTTGGTTTAAACGAGCGAATATTCTGCGTTATTTGATTAAAGTATTACAAGAGGTCATCCCTTTAAAAATACCTCAACTTATCAAAAATCGAATCCGATCAACATTGCCGAGCATCAAAATTAAATAACCTACTGATAGTCTAACAAGGTATCAGAACTATATATTGTTCTAGTGGCTACTCACCTTCAAACTGACAGATGGTATAGACGCTTAAGCCTTTCTCTTTAAGCTTCTTTGACCCGCCAAGGTCAGGTATGTCTATGATGGCAGCGGCTTCTATAATCTCGGCACCGAGCCGTTCAATGAGTGACGAAGCCGCAAGCAGGGTTCCTCCGGTGGCAATAAGATCATCCATCAAAATCACTTTATCTCCTTTTTGAAAGGCATCCTTGTGAATCTCAACCTCAGCAGTGCCATATTCCAGTTCATAGCTCTCAGAGACTGTATCAAATGGCAACTTACCTTTCTTTCGAATAGGCACAAAGCTGGCGTTCAACTCATAGGCGAGTACCGAACCAATTATAAAGCCTCTGGCATCAACGCCGGCGACCGCATCAATGGATAGATGATGATAACGGTGAATAAAGGCATCGATCAGTTTTCTAAATACAGTACGATCTTGTAGTGCCGTGGTAATGTCGCGAAACATCACCCCTTCCTGAGGCCAATCGGGAACCGTTCGAATGGATTTTTTAACTACATTGCTAAAGTATTGCTCACTTAAACGAATACTTTCACTAAGCTTCTCTTCCACAATAACTACTCCCTATAACTTACTTAGATTTTGCTTTAATCGCTTCAATCTGATCAATTATATGAGCAATATGTGGACGATTATCTTTTAGCTCTTGTGTTGTTAGTCCGTCTAACTCATGAGGAAATACTAACCATTCAGTGCTTTCGTGAATGTAGTAATCAGGAATACGATCTGTCTGATTGTTACCCGGCTTAAAATAGGGGGTAGCCACGCGAATTTCTGGCGTATTTTTCTTACAAGCTTTCTTTATATTCAGAATAATTTGCTCAATACTTAAACCCGTATCGTGTACATCATCCACAATTAACAAGCTGTCTTCGGCTTCAAGGCGTTTAATTAAATAAGTAAGACCATGCACACGCACATTTTTACTGCGCTCGCCTATACCCGTGTAACTAGAAGTACGAATAGCAATATGATCAGATTTTACATCCAATACATCCAAGCACTCTTGTACTGCAATACCCACAGGAGCACCACCACGCCATACACCCACTATATAATCAGGGCGAAAACCACTTTCGAATATATTCAAAGCTAGCTGAAAACTGTCTTCGAGTAGCTGATCTGCACTGATAAAAACCTTTTTCATACACCTCACCTGAAACAATACGGACCAAAATAAATTGGGCACGAATTGTATAACAAGATGATTAGCAAACCTAATGAGGTCTTTTGAAATATTTACAAATTTGCTAACTTAGAACAGTATAGCGATTGTAGACTACATAAAGTTTAGAGCCAGGTTAGCCATAAGGAGAAAAATAAAATGCATGGAAATTGTCTTTGCGGAAAGATTCAGTTCGAGGTTCTTAGAGATAACTTAAAACTATATCAGTGCCATTGCTCGCTGTGCAGAAAGCAAAGTGGCACATTCTCTAATGCCGCTACGATTATTCCTAAGGAATATCTACGTTTCTTAAGCGGCCAAGATAAAATTACTAGCTGGATTAAAGATACAGGTTTCCAATCTGATTTTTGCTCTTGCTGTGGTTCTCCCGTTCCAAATATTTTGCGTGGTAGCGATTATTATTGGGTGCCTGCTGGCTTACTAGAAGACGGTGGAGATCTTGAAATTGTTTCTCATATTTTTCTTGAATCAAAGGCTGATTGGGATAAAAACGCTCCACTAGCTGAAAGACATGCAGCGTTTCCTGGTTTCGGTCTTGAGAAACATATAGAGACACTAAATAAATAGAAAAAGGCCAAATACAAATGTCAGATCTAAAGCCAGAAAAAACAAGCTGCCTATGTGGCTCTGTAAAAATATCTGTAGCTAAAATAAACCCCAAATTTACCGTATGCCACTGCGAAACCTGTCGTACCTGGGGTGGTGCACCATTTTTTGCGGTGCAATGTGGAACAAATGTGAAATTTGAAAACACCGAAAAAGTTAAGGTATATGACTCTTCCTCTTGGGCTTCACGTGGGTTTTGCTCAGACTGTGGCACTCATCTATTTTATCAACTTAAGAAAACAGGTGAATATAATATGCCTGTTGGCCTGTTTCCAAAATTGAAAGGCCTGGTAATGAACATGCAATATTTTAGTGATCAAAGGCCAGACTATTACTGCTTTTCAAATGAGACAAAAGAAATGACTTCGGCTGATATAAAAGCCTATTTTGCATCGCAGGTATAGGTCCTCCCAATATTTTCAATCCTGTATTCACACGTTTACGTTTTAGGATTAAAAAAGGCCGAGTGTTTAGTTCGGCCTTTTTATTACTACAAACGACCCAGCCTTAGTGAAGATCAGGCACTACCCCAACCTGCGGCATATCAGCCAAACCAATATCACGAGCATGTTGTTCAAAGCCTTTATTCTTCCAGAAGAAAGCACCTGGCATTGTGGTAGGTATGACCAATATGTAAAACAATGCACGTCCTGCAAACAGTGCGGCAACAACCGTTAATGCCAGCAGCACTACCAAGGTCATAGCCACCCAACCAGATGGAGCAGTGGCGGCTACAATGATTGATGCAATGACACCCAACCCAATCAATCCATTCCTCAGTAGATAAGTCTTACCAAAGGTTGTTGATTGAATATAGTGAGCTGCCGCCCCTTCACCACTTTCTGTATTCAGGTAACTAGCGTGAGACACCAAGCCAACCGCTTCGGCGATTAAGCCAATAGCCACTAAGCCACCCAGTATAGACAACAACAAGCTGTAATCCTGACCTTGAATCGCCATAGAGGTAATCACAAATAGCCCAAGTAAAATACCACCCACGCTAAACATGGTTCCGAAGAATGAAGTAAGTACCTGCCAGTGATTCCAGAACGGGCGTGCTTCAATGCGGTAAATGCAGTGCATAAAGTACAAACCAATTAAGGCCGACAATGCTGCAAATGCGCCTGCAGCAATAGTCGCCACATCTAATAACCAATGATCCAGCCATACGTTCAAAATTTCAAAGAAGGTATAACCCGCTAAACCTGCAAAGAACATCGCAATACCCAAAGCTTCACGACTTAATGGAGAATAACGCAGGTTATTAAAACCACGGTAGAAGCGCAAAGGCTTACCCAAGTGTAAGGTCGAAAGTACCAATACACCGGCTTGAATCACGATAAGTGAAATCAACATGGGGAAGTAAGCAGCACTGTCTTTCACAGCTGAGAATGCATCAATACCTAGTAACGGCCCTAAAAAGGTCATTAAGAAGGCACCAATAACAGCCTGGGTAGATACGGTAAAGATCACCAAAGGATTCTCACGAGAGCTTAAACGCCCTAGGTTCCATGACTTATCTTTACCGGCTTTTTCATCAACCACTGAACGGAAAGTGCCGTCTTCTTCTTTGTGGTACTTCAAAGGCATGGAGTCGGTACGAGACATTTCATCAGGCATTGAACGTGTCTGCTGAAAGCGTATATTCGGCTGTGTAATGGATGGATCAGGAAACCCTGGAATGGTGGTTTTAATCTGTTCACGATTTTCTGGTGTATTTTCAATAACGCCAAAGTTAAGGGCATTACCTAAACACGCTGAAACACAAGCAGGCTTAAGGCCCACTTCAAGGCGGTCAACACACATATTACACTTAGACACCTGACCTTTAATAGGGTCAAGCTGTGGCGCGTTATAAGGACATACCCATGTACAATAGCCACAACCAAAACAGGTATCAGAATCTTGCAGTACTGCACCGTATTCTGCATGTTTGGTGTAAGCACGTGTTGGACAACCTTTTAGACAAACAGGGTTATCACAATGGTTACAGGCCATTGAGATATTAAGGCGTTTGTAATCGGGGTAGCTGCCCCCTTCAACATACCCTACAGAACGGAAGGCGATATGCGCTGGATTATCGTTTTTCTCAGAGCAAGCCGCTTCACAGGCGTGGCAACCGATACAATTATCAGCGGTAAAGTGGAAACCATGCTGTTTGTTACGGTTAGGGTTACAGCCTACTTCTGGGTTTTCATTGATAAACATCGGCCGATCTTTTGGCAATGCCTCGTGTAGTGTTTCTTCTGTTAAATCCAGTAAATCTATTTTAACCCCATAACGATTCTCTTTTTCTACCACAGGGTCGTAGAGTTTAGCGTAGCCTTGTTCAGTGCCTCGCACTTCATAACTGGGTCGTGCTTCAGTATTTTTAGGCCCTGCATCAGCGCCAATTTGGTCAAGACGATCTCGTGCGTTTGTTAATAAATCTATCATCTCAGCTCCTTAAAATGTTCTGCGTTCAGCATTAAGCTGGCCAGCCAGCGCCTGATCAACGGGCTCTATACGAATCGCGCACTGTTTAAAAGCAGGCTGTCGAGAGTGTTCATCTAGTAAACCCAGTGAGACACGGTTTACACAGTCATGGAAATGGAATGGAATAAACACCATGTTTCTAGGTACACGTTGAGTAAGCTGTACCATGACTACCGCATCACCACGACGAGAGGTTATGCGCACATAAGATTGGTGAGCAACCCCTAAGTCTCTGGCTGCATCGGGGTTCATTTCCATATAAGGTGTTGGGCTAAATTTATTTAGGTTACCCAGTTTTCCGGTTTTGGTTCGACTATGAAAATGCTCGACAACACGACCACTGTTCATCCAGAACGGGTATTGCTCATCTGGGCATTCGTTGTTGTCTTTAAAAATTACGGGGATTAAATTAGCTTTACCACTCTTGGTCTGAAAATGCCCATCGGTATAGAGCCGTGGGTCACCTTTTAAGTCTTCGTCACCTTCACGGAAAGGCCATTGAATACCTCGGGCCGCTTCAATTTTGTCATGGGTCATGCCTGAAATATCAAGGGTTCTGCCCTCCCCTTTGGAAAGCTCAGCCATCTCTTGAAAGGCTTCTGATGAGGTCTCAGGGAAATGGATTTTTTCACCATTAGGGAAACGCTTAGCCATTTCGTTAAAGATCCAGAAATCTGTTTTTGAATCACCTTTTGGCTTAACCACTGCCCGAACTAAATTCACTCTTCGTTCAGTGTTAGTGAAGCAACCTTCTTTTTCTGCCCATACCGCACCCGGTAAATACACATGGGAGTATTGATTGGTTTCAACATCCCCATAAGTGTCTTGTACTACCAAGAACTCCAGCTTCTCTAATATCTTACGAATACGTGAAGTATTCGGCATTGAGGTCATAGGGTTTGTAGCGACCAACCATAATCCTTTGATTTCACCTGTTTCTATAGCAGAAAAAATATCCGTTTGTTGCAAACCTCTTTTTTCAGGAAAGAACGATTCATCAATTCCCCAGAAATCAGCAATTTTGTCACGGTCAGCTTGATTTTCAAGATAGCGATAACCTGGTAGACCAGAGCAAGATGACCACTCACGAGTACCCATCGCATTACACTGGCCCGTTATAGAAAGACTGGTACTTCCTGGCTTACCAATATTCCCTGTGATCAGGTTAAGGTTGTTAATATTTACCACACCATCTGAACCATGGGTACTTTGGTTAATACCCATCGTCCAAATGCTCATAGCTGCGCCAGCTTTGGCATATATTCGGGCTACCGTGCGAATAGTATCTTCATCAATACCACAAACCTTGGCAGCAGAAACAGGGTCATAGTTTTTAACGGCTGCCTCTACCGCCTCAATGCCATCTGTGTGGGCATTGATATAGTCTCTATCTTCCAGGCCTTCATCCAGAATCACGTACATTAAGCTGTTAATTAAAACAACATCGGTACCTGGCGTAATCGGCAAGTGAATATCAGCAAACTGAGCCAGCATCGTTACACGAGGGTCAACTACTATAAGCGGGAACTTTCGTTTCTCTAACGCTTCTTTTAAGCGCCAGTAAATAATAGGGTGTTGCTCAGGCAGGTTAGAACCAAAAGCAATCAGGCAATCAGTGTGCTCAAAATCATCATAGCAACCTGGAGGGCCATCTGAACCAAACGAGCGCTTGTAACCAGATACAGCTGAAGCCATGCATAGAGTGGTGTTACCATCATAATTGTTGGTGCCGATACAACCTCTCACCAGCTTACCCAAGGTGTAAAACTCTTCAGTAAGAATCTGTCCGGTAGACACTACAGCAAAAGAATCTCTGCCATAGGTTTCCTGAATACGCTTTATTTCAGAGGCGGTTTTATCTAGAGCGCTATCCCAATCTGTTTTTTGGAAAGGATCAAAGGTCTTTTCACGCATCAGCGGATCCAAACCACGACCTGAAGAATCAAATAACTGGTGTTCAAAAATTCCCTTTATGCAAAGTTTACCTCGGTTCACATCTGCATCTGCAGTACCTCTTGTTGCAACTGCCTTTCCTTCTGCATCCAAACCCACATCGATTGAACAACCCGTTGAGCAGTAGCCGCAAGTAGTATATTTCCACTCTACAACCTGCTTATCTGCAATAGTAATTGGTTTTCGATCTTTACGGCCAAATAACATAAAACGCCTCTAATAATAAAACTGAAAGCCTTTCTATAGTGCATCGTCATATTTTTAGATCGAACACATGCACCAATTTAGTGCGCACTAAAGTTGAGATTAAATGATATATATCAATTTAACCTGTAATTAACATAGGCAAAGCAATTAGTGAGCCAGCTATTTAAAAAGACGTTATTCGAGACAAGGCAGGCAGGGAAGCGGTAAACTATAGGACAGCTATCTTGAATAAACTGAAGCCACCTAACCCGTAAAAGGTAAAGACCATTTCTCAATTAATCGTTGTACTCGGCCCTACAGCTTCGGGAAAGACGTCTCTTGGCGTTAAGTTAGCAGAACAATTTAATGGTGAAATTATTTCTGCTGACTCAAGGCAAGTGTATCGAGGCATGGATATTGGCAGTGGTAAAGATTTGGATGAGTACGGAGACATTCCCTATCATTTAATAGATATTGTTGACCCTGGCTATGAATTTAATGTTTTCGAATTCCAGAAACACTTTTGTGATGCATTCTCTACAATACAAAAACAAGACAAGTTACCACTGTTAGTAGGTGGAACAGGGCTTTATCTGGACTCGATACTCAATCATTATCAATTTACTGAAGTCGTCAGAAATAATGAACTAAGAGAGCTGCTTGCTGAAAAGAGTCATGACGAGCTAGAATTTCATCTAAAGAACCTCAACCCTAACCTACATAACACCACAGACTTAGTTGATAGAGATCGACTTATTAGAGCCATTGAAATTGCCGAGGCAGAGAAAAGTGACAACCAGCTTTCCACCGGGCTTCCAAAAATTAAACTCCCCAAAATAAACCCTCTGATTTTCGGCATAAAATGGGACCGCCCCATACTTAAAAAACGAATAACAGCCAGACTCAAACAGAGAATGGAACAAGGCTTAATTGAAGAAGTTGAACGACTTCATACAGAAGGCGTAAGCTGGGAATCACTTCATTTTTACGGTTTAGAGTACCGTTTTGTTGCGGCTCATTTGCAAGGTGAACTCAACAAAAATGACATGTACCAAAAACTAAATTCAGCTATTCATACCTTCGCTAAACAGCAAGAAAAGTGGTTCAGGAAGATGGAAAGAAAAGGCACAAACATTCATTGGCTAGACGGTGAATCAGACACCCTACAACAAGCACTGGATATCATAGAAACATGCTAACCAAAATATTAATTACCCTACTCATTATTGTTGGTGCAGTGGTATTTCTCAGACATAAAAAATCACTGAATCAGCAACAGCTAAGCAGTGCGTCACCCAGAGTAATCACAGTTAAAGCAGAACCTGACAACATTATTCAGGCTAATATCAAGCTAATCGCCTTTGCGGTGCTGTCACTAACGCTACTCACAGGTACAGTGATGATTTTCCTTAACTGGCAAGATGATCATCGCTTGTATGAAATAAAGATTGTAAACCCACAATCGGGTAATACTGATATTTTTCAGGCCTATAAAAAAGACCTAAGAGGGCGTTCATTTACTACAATTACAGGCCAGCAAATTAAAGTTTCAGAATTGGAGAGACTTGAATTTCAAGAAATGGAAAATTAGTGCTTTTTGTCGGGTTAAGCCCTGATTCCGTTGCACTTCATCAAGGCTACGTATACAGTAAATACAAAACCTATACATTTTTTTACAGTGAACACTCACTACAAGCAGTACCCTGCTTTTTTAAAATTTAAATTCATATTCAGGAATATCATGGCGCATATTTTAATTGTTGATGACTCCCCTACTGAAGTCAGAAAAATCTCAAAAATTTTAGAAAAAAATAACCATGAAATAAGCATTGCTGAAAATGGTGCGGACGGTGTAGCACTCGCCAAAGCCAAGCAACCTGACTTGATATTGATGGATGTTGTAATGCCAGGAACAAATGGATTTCAGGCAACCAGGCAAATTACACGAGCACCTGAAACTGCTAATATTCCGGTTATTATTGTTACTACAAAAGATCAAAAAACAGATCAAGTATGGGCAGAAAGACAAGGCGCTAAAGGTTATTTAGTTAAACCTGCAGGTGAAAAAGAACTTATTAGTTTGATTAATAAACTGCTTTCATAACTAAATCAATATATTATCGCACCAAAGTGGCGCTCCTACAGGTAGTTATGATTAATATCGTTTTTTGTAGGAGCGGCTCTAAGCCGCGATAAAATTTGATATAAGTTAATGCCAGCGATACGATGTTTTCGACTCACCATCAGCACGATACTTAAGCTGTAAGCCCATTAAAAAATTACGTAGAATTTGATCCTGACATTCACGATAATTTTTATGCTCTTCCTTTCGGAAAAAAGCACTCAATTCGTGTTTACTCATTCTTAAATCGGCCAGATCCATAATGGCCAATATATCTTCAGCCTGAAGACTTAATGCAATTTTTAGCTTCCTAAAAATAATATTGTTATTTATGCGATGCTCTGCAACTGGCTGAGGCCCATCTTTTTTACCGCGCATCTCGTTAATTAAACCATTAAGAAACTTTGCCATTTCATTATCACTGCAGCGTAAATAATTAGGATCTTCATCCTTTTTAAGCCATGCTGTCACTTGCTCCTTGGTTACCGTAAGGTCAGCCAAACGACATATCTTAATCATTTTCTGATCATTAAAATCGAAGGTATAACGGAGACGGCGTAAAATATCGTTATTGGTCACAAAGTTGTCCTGATTAGTTGGCTAAAAAACCTGTGTTGCAAATTGTACAATGAAAGGATCAAACATGCTGTATAATATCGTTCAATGTTAATCAAAGAATCCAGAAATACCCTGTGCTTTAAGCACTTACTTTAAGGTAACACAATGAATTTAAAGCCAGAACTTCAAAAGCTGAACAACAAACTAGATAAATGCCGTCGTAAGTTAGATGCAGCAGAAAAACGTTACGATGATGAAGTTGCTGCTCAGGC
>ENA-ORXI01001449-ORXI01001449.1-sediment-metagenome-genome-assembly--contig:-NODE-1449-length-18317-cov-7.775110_pt1 | contig 18317 bp, 17 predicted proteins | sample MGYA00237861_ERZ511468 | MGnify/ENA primary metagenome ERZ511468 (study PRJEB26299, sample SAMN06266213) | sediment metagenome | isolation source: Hudson Canyon methane seep mesocosm | place...
TCACAGGAATACATCACACTGATGGGTTGGCAGATTTTGCTGACGGTCTTATGACCAGAGGGACAAAAGAGAAAAAATGCAAAGCAATGAAAGACCTTTCAACTGGTTCAGCAGGTATTGTTTCTGTTGTATTGTATGTAGTTGGTGCAATCATAGCCTTGTCATTGACAAGCGGCTATGAGTTATTACAGGCTATCTTACTTAGTGAGATTTTAGCAAAGTTCTCAATGGTATTAATGGCTGGCATTGGTAATTCTGCTGCAGTAGGATCTAATTCACCATTCATGCAAATTATGAAAGATAAAAGAAGACTAGCGGTTGCTGGCGTTATTACAATTATTCCACTTGTTGTGATAGGTGGAACTGTAGGATTGATACTTTTTGGTGCTTCAATTGGCATCACATTGTTTTTGATTGGTCTGTCCACCAGAAGTTTTGGTGGAATCACTGGAGATGTTCTGGGTGCAACTAATGAACTTACAAGACTTTCATCCCTGCTAATCTTTGTATCACTATGATTGGGCTTGTCATGGCGGGAGGCAGAGGATCTAGGATGGAATTTCCTGCTCCAGAAAAATTATTACTTGAATATGAAAAACCAATAATTTTCCATGTAATCGATTCATTAAATGACTCGCATTGTTTTTCTAAGGTTTTTGCTGCCACAAGCCCAAATTCACCTGATACAAAACGTGTATTGGAGGAAAGAGGAATAGAAACTTTAGACACACAAGGAAATGGATATGTTAACGACCTAAATTTTCTATTACAAAAAATGGATGGATTTGTATTTGTTGTTTCTGGAGATTTGCCATTACTGGATGAAGAAATCATTCAAAAGTTGGTCGAATTTAATTCAGAAAGTGTTTGGACTAGTTTTCTTGTATCCAAGGAATTTCTGAATTCCTTAGGTTTGAAATCTAATCTATTGGTGAAATATGATAGTACTGAATGTGCATACACAGGAATTTCTATCATTAATGCTGACAAAATTAAAAATTTGAATTTGGTCAACGAAGACTATATTATCTTAGATGATAAGAGAATAGCTTTTAATTTGAACACAAACGAAGATTTCGAATTACTCAACAGTTCCTAAAATTTTTCCTATTATTCGTGCCTTCGAACCAGCAGGCTCAGATATTACATTACCACAAGACTTGCACGTAACAGATGTTGTCGCATGCGAATAAACAATATTTTCTTTCTCACATTCCTTACAACTAATTTTGAGGAATTTGCTATTTGGCTCTGGAATGAGTATGTGTTCTTTTTTCATTTTGCAACCAACTCAAATTTTCTGATTCTAATACCCTGTTTCATCGTTTTCTTCTTGCATTCTGGGCATGTAAATACCTGTGTAACTTTCTTTGTTGTTTTTGCGGGCTTTGCAAGTTTGGGGAATTTTTGTCCTCCATACCCTTTTTTCCGTAACGCATGTCTTCTTTCTCCAGCAGCAGTGCCTCTACGTTTGCCTGCCTTGTAAATAGAAATCTTTTGTACAACATGTTTGTTACATTTAGGACAGAAACGATTGATCTCTTTGGGTATATTCACAATTAGAATCCGAGCCTGACGGTAATTTAAACATGGTCTCTAATCTATAATAATACGAGTGTATATCATAGAACGTTGTTCCTTGGGTTGTCTAGAAGCATCCAAACTTTAAATGAAGTTGCTATTGGTGACAAACCTGCTGATCTTATTTTAGAGAACTGCTCGTTGGTGAATGTTTATTCGCGTGAGATTATGCCGGAAACTCAGATAGCTGTATCTCACGATAGGATTGCTTACGTTGGTCCAGATGCATCCCACACAAAGGGGAAAAAGACCGTCATAATGAATTTAAAAAAAAAGTATGTAACTCCAGGATTTGCTGATCCTCACATACATGTAGACCAGTTTGTTTCGCCTGCCGAATTTACAAAAAAATCTCTTTTGTGTGGCGTGACCTCACTTTTTTCTGATCCTATTGATATCGTGAGTACCTGTGGCTATAGAGGATTCAAAGAATTTGTTAGAATGACATCTGAACTTCCTACACGTTTTTTTCATGTGGTGCCCGGCGGAGTTCCAGTTGACAGGAAGTTCAGCCATGGAAGAGAGATCAACCTAACAGAAGCAAAACAAGCACTCAAAATTCCGGGCGTTCTTGGTCTAGGTGAGGTATTTTCATGGACAAAAGTGACAAAACGTGATCCTAAGACAATGAAAATGTTATCAACCATGCTTGAAAATGATTGTGTTATTAACGGTCATACCGCTGGTGCATCTGGCAAAAAACTAAATGCTTACGTGTCATCCGGGATTTTGTCCTGCCATGAACCAATAAACTTTGATCAAGTTTTGGAGCGATTAAGGTTAGGGATGTGGATAATGATAAGGGAGGGTTCCATTCGTAGAGATTTAAAAGAAATTGTCAAGTTAGTACTTTCAAACAAAATCTATACTGACAGATTGATGTTTTGTTCTGACGGTCTTGACCCATCTGACATCGCAAGATTTGGTCACATTGATCATTGTATAAGAGAGTCAGTAAAACTGGGTCTTAATCAGATAGATGCAATTTCTATGGCATCAAAAAACTGTTTTGATTATTATAACATGGGAAAGGATTTGGGTGGCATTGCCCCGGGAAAACTTGCGGACATTTTAGTTTTCGACGATCTAGCCAAAATGAAACCTAGGAAAATTTTTGTTGGCGGAAACTTAGTTGTGTCAAACGGCACCATTGTGTCTCAAATAAAAAAATATACAGTACCTAAATGGATGACAAAAACTGTCAAGTTACATAAATTCTCAGAAGATGATTTTACAGTAAAATCTCGAGCTAACTCAGTTAATGTTAATGTGATAAATATGAAAACAGAGATTATAACAGAAAAGATAAACGAAAACCTGTCAGTAAAGGATGGAAATGTTGTAGCATCTACTGATAAGGATATCTGGAAGGTAGCAGCATTTGATCGAACATTTGGAACACGGAAACACGCAGTTGGATTCTTGAAGAACTTTGCAGCCAAAATAGGTGCATTTGCCTCAACATGGAACTTCCATGAAAATAATATGCTGGTAATTGGTTCTAATGAAAAAGATATGGCAAAGGCAGCAAACAGCCTTGTCAATACACAGGGCGGCATAGTGGTAGTTAGTGAGGGAAAAATCCTGGCGTCTATGCCTCTTCAAATGGCTGGTATTGTATCTACAAATAGCTTTGAAACAGTTTCAGAAAACTTTGAAAACTTAAACGCAGTATTAGCGGATACTGGCTGCAAATTCAAAAAACCACATCTCATTCCACTCTTTTTGCCGTTTCTAGCATTACCAGACATACGAATACTGAGTACAGGCTTGGTTGATGTGAAAAATCGTTCATTCTTAAGCGTATTTGCGTGAATAGAATATTAAGGGGAAACTAACCATTTTTGAATACATGGCATCAATACAACAAACACCTCAAGGTCCAGTTTTAGTCCTAAAAGAAAGTGCACTACAGCAAAAAGGACGTGATGCACAGAAAAACAATATTGCTGCCGCAAAACTGGTAGCAGAACTGGTTAAAACAAGTCTGGGTCCGCGCGGTTTAGACAAAATGCTAGTGGATTCACTAGGAGATGTCACAATTACAAATGATGGTGCTACAATTCTAAAGGAGATTGATACACAGCATCCTGCTGCAAAAATGATGGTTGAGATATCCAAAACCATTGATACTGAAGTGGGTGATGGAACAACCTCTTCTGTTGTTTTTGCCGGAGCACTATTAGAAAAAGCAGAAAAGCTTCTTGAAAAAGATGTACACTCTACAGTGATTATCGATGGATATCAGGCTGCCTCAGAAAAGGCTCTTGAATTATTAGCAAAACTAGCAAAGACAGTCAAACCTGATGATCGAGAATCATTAATCAAAATTGCAAAAACTAGCATGCAATCTAAACTAGTTTCTGAAGACAGTGCACCTCTATCAAAATTAGTTGTTGATTCAATTCTGAAAATTGCGGAAAAAGACGGCGATAAATATTCTGTTGACCTTGATAATCTCAAAGTAGAAAAAAAGGCAGGTGGTTCTATTGATGATACTAGTTTAATCAATGGTATAGTTCTTGATAAAGAAATTGTTCACAGTGGCATGCCAACAAAGGTTGAGGAAGCCAAAATAGCACTTGTTAACACTGCACTTGAAGTAGAGAAGACTGAGATGAGCGCTGAAATTCGAATTTCTGATCCAACTCAAATGCAGCAGTTCTTAGAAGAAGAAAATAAGATGTTAAAATCAATGGTAGATAAAATACATAATATTGGTGCTAATGTGCTGATTTGCCAAAAAGGAATTGATGATATCTCACAACATTATCTTTCTAAACATGGAGTTTTGGCTGTACGAAGAGTAAAAGAAAGCGATATGACTAAACTAGCTAAAGCCACTGGTGGAAGGATTTCTACAAATCTTGATGATATTTCAGCAGATGATTTGGGTTCTGCAGAAATTGTACAACAGAAAAAAGTGGAATCAGACAAGTGGGTATTCATAGAAGGATGCAAAAATCCTCGTTCAGTAACAGTTCTCATCCGAGGTGGTTCACAAAGAGTAGTTGATGAGGTTGACCGTTCCCTACATGATGCATTGATGGTAGTCAAAGATGTTGTTGAAAAACCATCAATTGTGGCTGGTGGTGGTTCACCGGAAGCATATCTAGCTGCGGAATTAAATGAGTGGTCAAGTAGTTCTGAAGGTAGGGAACAACTTGCTATCAAACAATATGCGGAAGCATTTGAATCAATTCCATTAACAATAGCAGAAAACGCTGGAATGGATCCAATTGATACTATTATCACGCTGCGTGCAAACCAAAGCAATGGTAAACAAACGGTTGGAATCAATGCAAAGGAAAGTAAGATTGGGGATATGTTCCGTTTAGATATAGTAGAACCACTAGTGGTAAAAGAACAAATTATAAAATCAGCCACGGAGGCAGCATGCATGATTCTAAGAATTGATGATGTGATTGCAGTTTCTGGCGGTCCAAGTGCTGGTGGTATGCCACCAATGGGATAAATCGTTATTAGATCATACTAAAACTTCAAAACTTACTCAACTAACTATATTCGTGCATAAAATTGGAATTGATCTTGGCGGAACTAAGATAGAAGGTATTTTGCTAGATGAAAAATATAATACAATTCAACGCAAACGTATCAAAACACATCAAGAAAATGGTTATGATTCTATTGTAAAATCTATCATATCTTTAATCAATGAATTAAAAGCAAAAACAGGAGAAGAGACATCATTTGGAATATGTACACCCGGTGTTATTGATGCTAATTCAGGATTAGTCAAAAATAGTAATACTCAATGTCTCATAGGAATGCCATTAAAAAACGACATTGAGAAAGCATTGGGGTCTCAAATTGTAATGGAGAATGATGCCAACTGTTTTGCCCTTGCGGAATCATTACTAGGATCTGCCAAAGGGTATGATGTTGTTTTTGGCGTAATAATGGGAACAGGTGTTGGAGGAGGTATTGTCATCAACGGAACCTTACACAAAGGAAAAACAAACATTGCTGGAGAATGGGGACATCACACACTAAGACCAGATGGAAATGAGTGTTATTGTGGAAAGCAGGGATGTGTTGAGACGTACATCAGTGGACCTGCTCTCGAAAAGCGCTGGCTAGAACTTACTGGGAAGAAAGAACCGTTGCAATCAATAGTACAAGATCTTTTTGATGAAAAAGCAAAACAATGGAAAGAGGAATTTCTTGAAAATTTTGGTACTAGTCTTGCAAATGTAATTGATATTTTAGATCCTAATGTTATTGTTTTAGGAGGAGGTGCTTCAAACATACCGTTCTTGTATGATCAGGGCAAAAAAGCAGTTTATGATAAAGTTTTTAGTGATTCTATTGAAACTCCAATACTCAAAAACAGTCTTGGTGATTCTGCTGGTGTGTTTGGTGCATGTTTATTGAATAGATAGTTATTGTGGTTCTATTGTAGCAGGTGGCTTGCTTGACACCACATAAGATACCCAAGTAACGTCATCAATTTCATTCGTGATCCGATTACTTATCTTCTCTATGAGTTCATTTGGTAATCGAGTCCAGTCTGCAGTCATCGCATCTATAGAATCGACAATTCTAATCATTACAATATTACCATATTTTCTTTCATCTCCAACAACACCAACCGCCTTATCATCTCCTACTGCAGCATATGCTTGCCAAACTTTATCGTACAAATCTGCATTTTGTAATTCTTCTTCCACTATCTTACTTGCCACTCTTGTGATATCCAATTTATTTTTCGTGACTTCGCCGATAATTCGTACAGCCAAACCTGGTCCTGGAAATGGATGCCGCATAATCAGATCTTGAGGAATTCCAATAATCTTTGCAACCTTTCTTACTTCATCTTTATACAAATCGCGAAGTGGCTCCAAAACTTTCAGATGTAACTCCGGTAAGCCGCCAACATTGTGGTGTGTCTTGATTACTGATGCAGGTCCTTTTGATACCCCACTTTCAATCACATCAGGGTAAAGAGTTCCTTGAGCAAGCCAGGTAAACTGTCCATTTTCCTTGGAAAATTTTGTAAATATATTACCAAACTCTTTGCCAACAATCTTCCTTTTTTCTTCCGGATCAATTACCCCATTTAATTTTGAAAGAAATTGTTCTTGCCCATCTATTTTTGTGAAATCAACCTCAAAATTATTCTTAAACATGTTTTCTATCTCTTCTGCCTCATTTAGTCTCAGAAGACCATTGTCAACGAAAACACATTTTAGCCTGTTTCCAATTGCCTTGTGAATTAATAATGCAGTTACAGTAGAGTCAATACCACCACTAACTCCACACAGAACGTTTCCCTCTACTTTGGAAATGTTTTCAACAGCATTTTCAACAAATTTTTCCATAGTCCAGTCTGGATTTGCATAACAAACATCTAGAACAAAATTTTTCAGAATTTCAGTTCCTTTTTCTGTGTGTACTACTTCAGGGTGAAATTGAATTCCGAATACTGTCTTCTGCTTGTTTGCAATAGCTGCAGAACGTGAGCTTTCAGTATGTCCAATTATTTCAAAACCTTCTGGCACATCCTCTGCTTCGTCTCCATGACTCATCCATGCTCTAACAGAATCTCCAATTCCATTTAGGATATCCGAATTACTGTCAATCGTAAGTACAGATGACCCATACTCTTTGTTTGCACGTTTTATCTTACCACCAAAATTATTCACAATGATTTGATGCCCATAGCATATTCCTAATATTGGTACATTCAGTTGGAAGATTTTCTTATCAGGTATGGGCGCACCGGAGTCGTATACACTTGATGGTCCACCAGAAAAGATAATTCCTTTCGGATTTAGCTTGGTTAGATTCTCTAAAGAAATGTCAAATGGAACAAGTTCGGCGTATACAGAGAAATCTCTAATCCGTCTGCATATCAAGTGGCTGTATTGTGAGCCAAAATCTAAAACAACAATTTTATCCATAACATCACGCTGAATTTTCAGTCATTCGTGTGAGAGACCATGTCGCGGTGTTAATGATCTCATCTACTCTTTCTTCCTGACGATAATTTTTGATTATGATTTCTCTTATTCTACCCCCATTATCATTTATTACACAATTAATAATATCATCTTTCTTTATTACACCACTTTCAACTTGCTCGATATCCTTTTTTTTCATCTCACCAATAATACGATCAACGAAAAAAGTTTTCAGAGGAGGAGTATCAGGATCAAGTGTAACATTATCCTCTAAAATAATTGAAACCTCATCATTTGTAACAAACGCATTAGCAATGGTTGTACCATCTGAGCTTTTTGTAATTGCTATCTTTCTTTCTTGTTTTATTGTTTTTGGGGCATTGCGAGTAAGATCTGACGCTTTTGTAAAACTTGATTGTTTAAGGATTGTATCCAACACAGAAATATTTTTTTCCAGTTTTTCAATCTGTTCCTTATACTTGATTATTTTTTCAGTGAGCTCTTCTTTTAACTCTAACATATCACGAATTTGCTCGTCAGAAAACCCCATACATCTTCTTATGTAAGACGATATTAAAACGCATTCTTACTAGTAATTATATTATCAATGTCTTGAAAGCTGATTTTTGTTAATCCTTTGATCTTAGTTGTAGAATAAAGATTAGATTCACTTTTTTTTGCGAGCCATTCTAGTAATTTCTTTCCACGACGCAATTTTTTAATTTTGGTAGTTCGACTAATCACTCTAGTTTTAGAGTATTTTCCAATCCTAGTTCCAAAATCCATTCCAAGAAGAATTATTTTTTTTGCCTTGAAATGATTAGCCAAAAATACACATCTATCTCCATCTGTAAATCCACCAAAGTTGTGAACCTTTCCTACAGGTTTTGTTTGTGTTGTTCCTATACAATTTTTGAAGTCTTTTACAAGATGGATCTTTTCAGCGTTATCGCCATGCGCATGCACAATCATCATTGTGTTTGTTCTGCCAGCTTTTTTTAGCGATTTTATATCACCATCAAGATCCGTGACTACAATATCTGGCTTCAAATTGTTTTCGATCATTGCTTTTGTAGCACCGTCAGCCACTATTTTTGTAATTTTCTTGTATTTTTTCAAAATTGAAATGCAAGATGGTAATGAAGGACCAGCACCTATTACGAAAACTGGTTTATTCTCAATTAGGTTTCTGATTTTTACAATTGGTGTTTTTTTTGGTAATAACGAATCTAACAATTTACATGATTGAGTGTCCTTCTTTCTTGAATAACCGAAATCTTTCAGGATATCCTGATATTTTGATTCCCAACCAACAATAGTCATATGACTCAAATTAGCAGGGTTTATGATAAGTCATGTGAATAAATTAGGAACTGTTAGGGTTGGAGGTTCAAATCCTGTTAGGATAATGGGAATTTTAAATACAAGCCCTGAATCATTTTACAAAAAATCTGTCTCAATCGGCAAGCAAAAAATTGTTGATGCAGTTCACAGCATGGAAGAAGAAGGCGCTAATTTTATTGATGTTGGTGGTATGTCTACTGCACCATACCTGTCAACAATGATATCAGAAAAAATTGAGATGGCTCGTATAGTTAATGCAGTTAAGATAATTCAGCGTACAACAAACTTACCCATCTCCGTTGATACGTGTAGGGCTGCAGTCGCAAAGGAAGTCTTAGAATTAGGAGTTGATATAATCAATGATGTTACTGGACTGAAATACGATACAATGATGCCAAAAATAATTGAAAGGTACTGCCCATCACTTATTTTATGTGCGTATAGCAAAAAAATCATTACTGGTAACCAACTACAGGAAACAAAACAATTGTTAAAAAAAAGTCTGGAAATGGCAAAATCTGCAAAAATCCCTAGAACTAAAATTGTTTTAGATCCTGCCATTGGGTTTTTTAGGAAAAAAGGCAGAAATTCTTTTTTTACAAAGATTAATTCAGATTGGGTTAAAAGAGATTTGTTGATTTTGGAAAATTTAAGATCAATTAAATTGAATGCACCACTTCTCATATCAGTATCAAATAAATCATTCATTGGGAAAATCCTAAAAAAAGAAAATCCATCGGATCGACTTTTTGGTTCATTAGCAGCTGAAGTAATATCTGTCCTAAACGGTGCAAATATTATTCGCACTCATAACGTAGGTAAATCAAAAGAGGCTAATGCTATAGCACAAGAATTATCGTAAAGACAGCAAGGCTTATAACGGTTTTTTTTTCTAATGTATGAGGTTCGTTTGGGTATACGTGAAGGATTAACATTTGACGACGTTCTACTTGTACCCAAATTTTCAGATATAAGTAGTCGTTCTCAAACTGATCTCTCAACACAACTTTCTAGAAACATTTCCTTGAATATTCCGTTAATTAGTGCTAATATGGATACGGTTACGGAAGCTTCAATGGCAGTAGCTATATCTCGTGAAGGTGGAATAGGGATCATACATAGATTTCTAACAATACAAGAAGAAGTAAACGAAGTTCTAAAAGTCAAACGTTCTGGAAGTATAATCATAGAAAATCCATACTCTGTTAATCCTGAACAAACTATACAGAATGCTTTCAGCTTAATGAATGAAAAGGAAATATCAGGACTTTTAGTTACTGATTCCAATTCTAAACTAGTAGGAATTTTGACTGAACGAGATGTATTATTTGAACCATCAGATTGTTCTAAATTAGTTAAGGAGTTAATGACAAAGGATGTTGTTACTGCAAAACTAGGTATTGATCTACAAAAAGCTAAAGAGATTCTAAAAAATAACAGAATTGAAAAACTACCTCTAGTTGATGATAATAATTGTGTGAAAGGTCTAATCACTAGCCAGGATATTTCAGATTTGGAAAAATATCCGAATGCATCAAAGGATAAAAAGGGACGTCCACTTGTCGGAGCTGCTGTTGGTGTGAGGGGTGATTTTATGGAAAGAACGGAAGCCTTGATTGAAGCAGGAGTAGATACCATAGTTGTGGATATAGCTCATGGTCATAGTGAAAATGCTATAAACACAGTACAAAACATCAAAAAGGGATTCCCTAATTGCGACCTCATTGCTGGAAACGTAGCAACAGCAAAGGGAACTGAAGATTTGATTAAGGCAGGAGTTGATTCGGTGAAAGTTGGGGTTGGTTCTGGTTCTATTTGTATAACTAGAGTTATCACAGGTTCAGGAGTTCCACAGCTTACTGCTGTTTTGGATTGTGCTAAAGTTGGTAAGGATTATGGAATACCAATCATCTCAGATGGCGGAACAAGAAATTCAGGTGATGCAACCAAAGCGTTAGCTGCTGGTGCATCTTCAATTATGGTGGGAAGTATTTTAGGTGGAACTGATGAGACACCTGGTACTACAATCACAAAAAATGGTAAACGCTTTAAGATTTATCGAGGAATGGCCTCTCTTGCTGCTTCAATGGGGAGGAAAACAAAGGAAACTGGTAGTTTTGAGTTAACTGATGATCTTAATGATTATGTAGCCGAGGGTGTAGAAGCTATGGTTCCATACAGAGGAAGTGTGACTGATATCATCATTCAAATCACGGGAGGAATTCGTTCAGGACTTAGCTATTGTGGTGGTCATAACATAAAACAAATGCAGGATAATGCAGAATTTATAAAAATTTCAAGAGCTGGATTTGCTGAAAGCCAGCCACATGATGTTGAATTAATGTAGCTAGTTTTTTATTAAACGCTTCAGGATTTTTTTTGTGTTAAGCAAGTATACCATAGTCGGGCTAATCGTGGGTATTATAATTTCTGGACTTGGAATGTTTTCTGCGATAGATTATTTTACAAACCCAATTGAAATCATGGATTTTAATGATAACTTTGGTGTTGGGGAATCAACTATTTTTCAATTTGAATCACCTGAGAATTCTCTCCAAAAATTAATGATTACGGGGGATTCTTTTGATGTTAAAATTTTAACGCCTGGCAATAAAGAAAGATTTGATGATAGTTACAAGAATAAAGCAGATCTGTCATGGTTTAGTACTGCAGGCAAAAACACTATTAAAATTCAAAACACTGGCCAAAGCGAATTAAATGCACAAGGAACTTTGGAAAAATCACGTGATCCATTGTTCTTCACATATCATATTTTAGTAATTACAGCGGGTGTTGTTGTTATTGGATTCAGCGCGGCTTTTAGCGCAAAAAAACCACGAGGATTCTAGTCTAGTTTCGCTATAGGGTACGAACCTAAAATTTTTAGGAAAGAAGAGTTTTCTTTTATTTTCAGCAGCATCTCCTTTATTGAAGTATCATCTTGATGACCTTCAAAATCAACATAGAAATTATACTCCCAAGACGTGCCTCTGTTAGGTCTAGATTCTATCTTTGTTAGGTTTACCTTGTACTGATGAAACTCGTTAATAATACGAAACAGTGCGCCAGCTTCATGTTTGACAGAAAAAACGATTGATGTTTTGCTATTTTTATTTTTGTCACTTTTTTCTTTAGAAAATATAAGAAATCTTGTGTAATTATTGGCATTATCTTCAATTCCCTCTTGAATTACAGCTACACCAAAAATTTCTGCTGCATTTCTACTTGCAATACAAGCTATGTTATCCTTGTTCAAATCCTTGATTGTCCTAACACTCCCAGCAGTATCATATGATGGAACAGTTTTCAGTGAATGTTCTTGAATGAATTGTCTACATTGACCTAAAGCTTGTGGATGTGAATATACTGTATCAATATCTTCAATAGAACCAGTTCCGATTAGACAATGTTGAATTCTGTGGTAAGTTTCACCTATTACAGTAAGATTTGTTGCTAACAACAAATCGTTACTTTCGCCTACACTTCCTTCAAGCGAATTTTCAATAGGCAGTATAGAATAATCACCTTCGTTATCTTCAGTATTTTTCAATACTTTAGCAAAAGTAGGACATGGAATTGTCTTTATTTTATCATCAAAAAAGGAAACAGCTGCAGCTTCACTATACGCACCTGGTTCACCTTGAAACGAAACACGTTTCATATTCACTCTCTCACTTTTACAAAATCACTTTTTAAAAAATCGCTTGACAGTTTTCTATCATCAGTCCATCCACATTCAGTACATTTTATGATATCACGAAGTGGCTTAACATTCTTGCCGCATTTTCGACATTTAGTAAACAATACACCTAATTCTGGACCATTAAGAGTTGCATGTATTGCCCCATTTAATTTTCCAATAATCTTTACCTTGACTAGATCTTTTACCAAGGCAATGTTCCTTTTTCTAATGTTTCTTGTTGAACAAATACATTCAACATGTGATTTTACAGGTTTAGAATTTATGAACATGATCAACACTGCAATCATTGAGCCCATTACAGCTTCAACAGTACCAATAATAATATCATCTGTTTCTGGAAATTTTCGAAGTTCTTGATTTTTTACGTTAACTATGCGTTCATTTTTAATTATATCGCTTTCACCAACAATTGTAGATCTTATCATCTCACCATCGTCATAGGTATTGTTTCCAGCTGCATACTCTTCAATTGTGGCTAATGTATCGCCGGGTAAAACTGAATTAGGCATGTGTGACTTGTTAAATTATAACTATTATTTGTTTACAGCCAATGTTTAATTTGAAAATACTCATCAATGTTTTCCTTTCTTAATACCTTCACGAGTGCTGTGGCTTGAGGTGTTGATAATACCGGCTTGTCAAATCTGTTATCAGTTGAAATTCTAGGACATGCAACTTGAATAAAAGCATCAATGCCCTTTAGATTTTTCATTCTTTCATTTGTAATGTCAGTTAATGCAAAGAGATGAACTGTTTTACCTTGGTCTTCTAATTCTTTTTTAAACTTGAGTGCAGTTAATTTGGATAGCTGACCCTCTTTTAACCCGATAATTATACCAAAAGTTTCAGCTTCAGCAGCTTTGTAAATTGCTAAAGTAGATTGTTTTTGTAATTTTTTTGCCAGATCTGTAACCTCTCGTATTTCATTAAAATATGGATCTAAGATGTAAGTTGGTTTGTTTGTAGCCATAGCTATTCCCGCAGCATGGAAATCACTCTGTCCCAAAAAAACATTGGCATCCACCACGTCTACTGTTTCCATAGCTGGATAAAATTCACATCCAAAAACTTGTCCGTCATTTAGTTGACCTTGCCCTTTTCCGATTTTTACATCAACTCCATTTTCTACTAATGTATCCTTAACTGGTTTAATTTGATGAAGATGTTGACTGTCTGTAATTAATGAAATAGTTTTTCCTCGGAACATTTCAATGCATTTTTCTGTTACACTATCAAAGGAAATATCATCAAATGCATCAATCATTATTACATTTTTTTCAATTGTTTCCATTTTGTTTGTATGTCCTATATTGAATTGTATTTCAGCATTCAAGACTTTTGCACCAATAGAATTGAGATCACATGTACCCCATGTGGTATCTGCAAGAACAAATGCGGGAATTCCAAATTTTTTGCCAACACTCAGAGCCAAGTCTTGTACTTTATGTAATAATCCATCAGGGCCATTTAGTGCAACAGAAGTAGGATTACGTTTTTCTATAATCTCAAATATCTTTTTTTCATCAATAACAATCATTTCTAATCTGCCAAACTATCTGTTTTTAATTTAAACTAATCTAAACTTCAAAACCCAAAAATGTAGGATATACCAAAAACTAGTGTTGAAAAATAGCACAATTCTTCACATAGGCATTGATGATACGGACTCGCCCAAGGGAATGTGTACAACTTTTCTTTCCTATAAAATTGTAAAATTCCTTGAAAAACAGAAGACTGAGTTTGTAGATTACCCCTCACTAATTAGATTTAATCCTAACATTCCATGGAAAACAAGAGGTAATGGTGCTGTTCGATTAACCATCAAGACTAGAAATCCAAATAAAATAAAAAAAGAAATTATTCAGTTTATAACAAATTATTCTGATACAAAAAATGGCGCAAACCCAGGACTTGTATTTTTTCAAAATCAATCGATCCCTCAATCATTTCATAAATTTAGCAGGTTAGCACTTTGGAAATTAATTAGTAGAAAAACAGCTAAAGATTTTATTTCAAACAATAAAATTGATTCATTTTATCTAGGAAACGGTCAGGGACTAGTTGGAGCTATAGGTGCAATAGGCTACAAGTTTTCTGATCATACATTTGAGCTTCTATGTTATAGAAAGAAATCCCAATTTGGAAAAAAACGGATAATTAACAAACACAGTGTTAAGAAGATGCAATCAATTACATTTCCTGAAACCTACAATAGTTTTGATAATGAAAATGACAGAGTACTGATCACCCCGCATGGACCTGACCCAGTGTTTTATGGAATACGAGGCGAATCTGTCAAATCTGTTGTTCTTGCATCTACAATGGTGGACACTGATGAGAAACTAGATGGATACATGGTATTCAAATCAAACCAAGGAACTGCTGATCATCTAAAAAATGAGCTTCAAGTAAATGATCTAAAACCATACACTTCAGGTTTCTTGGTTGGGAAAGTGTGCAGCAAACCCGTAACTGAGCAAGGTGGGCATGTATTTTTTTCAATTCAAGTGGGAGATAGAAAAATTAGATGTGGCGTTTACAAGCAAACAAAAATTACTAAAACAGCACAAGATCTTATTCCCGGCGATAAAATTCGTCTTGGTGGGGGAATTAGAAAAGCGTCAAAAAACTATGAGAGAGTGCTTAATGTAGAATTTTTAGACGTCATAAAACTGGAAAAAAATATTTTACTTACAAATCCAACTTGCAAAACTTGCAATAAAAAAATGAAATCGAAAGGTAACAGACAAGGTTTTGAATGTTTTAGATGCGGCAATAAATCATTTTCAAAATCTAGCTTGGAAATTCCACGTAAAATACAGCGTAAGCTATACCTTCCAGCCATATCAGCGCACCGTCATCTGACACGACCATATCAGAGGCTCAAAAAGAGAAACAAGTCTGAAATTTTTGATACCTCGCTTGAATGGCTTAATATTTTTTAGAAAAACCATAGCGGGGAGTAGATTTGAACTACTGATTTTCGGGTTATGAGCCCGACGGGATGACCTGACTTCCCCACCCCGCTGAACAAAAATTCTTTATACGCTATATACGCCTTTGTCAAAACTCGGAATGATTATTAGGATTTCAATATTTTCATTCTTATGGATAAACGAATTAGAATTGCTGGAATAGTTGGAGCAATAATTTTTGCTATTGTAATATGGACTGACATTTTGCCTTCTAATCCTCCGCCTATACCTGAGCCTATTACAAGCTCCGATACTGAGTTTGTACAAGTTTTAGCTACCAATTTGGAAAAACCTTGGGCGTTTGATTTTGCTGGTGATAAGATCTTTGTAACAGAAAAAGTTGGACGCATTAGAGTAATTGAGTCTGGTGTTTTGTTGGAAGATCCGTTGGCTACGTTAAGAACTGTAAACGCTTTTGACGGCGGACTACTTGGAATTGCAGTACATCCAAATTTTGAAAAAAATCATTTTCTTTATGTCTATTTTACATATGAAAATGATGGTAAGCTATGGAACAAAATTCTCAGAATTACTGAATCAGAAAATAAGCTTGTTGATGTAGAAACAATATTTGACGAAATACCTGGCTCTGCATTTAGCAATGGTGGAATACTCAAATTTGGTCCAGATGGAAAACTCTATGCAGGTACAGGTACAGTTTCAGATTCTTCACACGGCTCTCAAGATCTTCAATCACTGGAGGGAAAAATCCTCAGACTAAATGATGATGGCACAATACCAGACGATAATCCTTTTTCAGACTCCCCAGTGTTTTCATACGGACATAGAAATTCAAAAGGCATGGCTTGGGATGAATCTGGAAATCTTTTTGTTACTGAGTTAGGACCCACAAAAAATGATGAAATCAATCTAGTTCAGCCGGGGAAAAATTATGGATGGCCAGAGCAAGAATGTGCTGGCAGTGAAAAATTTGTTGATCCTCTGGTTTGTTATGATCCGGCAATGGAACCTGGCGGCATTGTATTTTATTCCGGAGATAAACTGAATTTAGAAAACTCACTTATTATGGCGGGTTTGCGCGGTTCTGGTTTATTTAGCCTAAATATTGATAACAATATGATAGACGAACAAAAGAGCATTATCAGCGGAATAGGAAGGATTAGGGATGTTAATCAAGGTCCAGACGGCTATCTTTATCTGATTACTTCTAACACGGATGGGAAAGCTTTTCCAGACAAAAATGATGATAAACTACTTAGGATAACTAAATAGTATGCCAGATTCATCAATTTCAAAATTTTTTGAAAAAACTTTAAAGGAAAGGCTAGGGCTAATCGCAGATTTCTCTGGGCTGTCAAAAGACGAATTAAAAATTATTGAGGACGCAACGGGCGGAATTTCTTTTGACAAAGCTGATGGCATGATAGAAAATGCAATAGGCACATTTTCACTACCGCTTGGAATTGCAACAAATTTTCAAATCAACGACAAGGATTACTTAATACCAATGGTAATTGAAGAGCCTTCAGTTATTGCAGCCTCATCCAAAGCTGCAAAAATTGCAAGAGTTCAGGGTGGTTTTAAGGCTGAAGCTGATGAATCGTATAGTATTGGGCAAATTCAAGTGGTAAATGTTGATGTTCAATCAGCAATACCTAAAGTTATTGGAGCCACCAACGAAATTCTGGATCTTGCCAATTCAAAAAGTGAAACACTTCCTAAACTAGGAAAGGGTGCAAAGGAAATTTCTTGTAAGGATCTCCCAACTAGTTCTGGCCGTATGCTAATTGTAGAATTGACAATTGATGTTGGAGATGCAATGGGCGCAAATGTAACAAATACAATGTGTGAGGCAGTTGCACCAATGATAGAAAAATTAACCGGCGGAAAAACCCTTCTTCGAATTTTATCAAACTATTCTACAAAAAGAATGGTTAGTGCATCTGCCGTTTTTGATAAAGATGCAGTTGGTGGGGAAAAAGTTGTTGATGATATTATCTTAGCATTTCAATTTGCTGAAAATGATCCATATCGTGCAGTAACTCATAACAAAGGAGTAATGAACGGTGTAATTGCGGTTGCAAACTCTACAGGACAAGACAGTAGAGCTATTGAAGCTGCGGCTCATGCATATGCATCCGCAGGCGGTACATATAGCTCCCTAACAAAATGGTCAAAGGATAAAAATGGAAATTTAATTGGGAATTTTGAACTGCCACTATCTGTTGGAATAGTTGGCGGGGTTATACAACATCACCCAATTGCAAAAATTTGTACGAAGATACTTGGCGTTTCCACGGCTCAGGAGCTTTCATGCGTACTGGCTGTGGCAGGCTTGGCTCAAAACTTTGCTGCTATGCGTGCATTAGTGACAGAGGGAATTCAGAAGGGCCACATGAAGCTTCATGCAAGAAAGGAAGGCAAAAATTGACAGATCGCATTTATATTAGCTAAAAATGTTTTGAAAAAAATTGCACCAGTAAAATTTTCAATTCCTAAAGGAAGCCTAGAAGAGGCTACATTCAAAATACTAGAAGAATCTTGGACAAAAGTTAGGCGTAGACCACGAACTTACCGTGTTTTCTTGGATGACCCAGACATTAAGGTCAAAATGCTTCGTCCTCAAGAGATTCCAACTCTAGTCGGAGATGGTTTGTATGATGTAGGCATCACTGGACAGGATTGGGTTAATGAAAACAAAGCAGATGTTGAAAAATTACTTGATTTAGAATACGGAAAAATTAAACTCGTAATCGCCATTCCTGATAGTTACAGGTACAAGTCTCTTGACGACATGATTTTGGATTATGCAAAGAAGAAAAAGATACT